>Ga0307377_10000105_pt1 | contig 119721 bp, 109 predicted proteins | sample TR3MG_FD_202535 | JGI IMG/M metagenome (GOLD analysis project Ga0307377, IMG submission 202535) | Soil microbial communities from Risofladan, Vaasa, Finland - TR-3 | ecosystem: Environmental > Terrestrial > Soil > Coastal area > Acid sulfate soil | place: Finland: Risofladan, Vaasa...
GGCACGGTGTGGGAACAACAATACGAAGTGCGCGAGCGAGAGGTGGTCTTCCGCGCGCCGGGACCGTATGATGGGGAGACGCGCATCCAGAGTCCCCACGATCCTGAAGCGCGCTACAGCAAGAAACATGACCAGGAATGGATCGGGGACAAGCTGCAAGTCACGGAGACGGATGACGAGGAGCAGCCGCACTTGATCACCGACATCGCGCTCACCAGCAGCGTGGAAAGTGATCAGCAAGCGCTGGGCGAGATTCAAAGCCGACAGGCTGAGCGCGAGGTGTTGCCAGGAGAACGGATGGCCGACCAGGGCTATGTGAGCGGCGCGACCCTGGTAGCCAGCGCCAACCTCGGAGAAGACTTGGTGGGGCCAGCGCCGGGCGACAACTCGCCGCAGGCCCGCTTGCCAGACGGCATCACCCTCGACCAGTTCAGAGTGGATCTGGAGCAAGGCCGCGCGACTTGTCCGGGAGGCCACTCCACGACCAAGCGGAGTCAAACAACGGGCGGCGGGTGGCAATTCAAGTTCGACCAGGACATCTGTGCCGCGTGCCTGTTGCGCGCGCGGTGCTGCATGGGGCAGGGGGGGCGGACGATCACCCTCGGGCCCCACTACGCGGCTTTGCAGGCCGCGCGAGCGCGCCAACAGACCGAAGACTTCAAAGAACGTTACCGCCAGCATCGGGGTGGCGTAGAGGGGTGTTTGTCGTCACTCGTGCGGGGTCAAGGGATACGCATCAACCGCTACATTGGGCGAGCGAAGAACAACTTGCGCGCCTTGTTCGTGGGCGTGGCGGTCAACCTGCGGCGGGCGGCGCGTTGGTTGGCGGGGATACGCCCTCAAGCTCGGCGCACGGGGTTGGGGTTAGCAGGCTAGAAACAAGGGCCTGCGCTTAGGCCGGAACCCACGTGGGGCAGGGCCACAGTGCAAAAATGCCGCCGGCGTACCAGGCGGACCTGCCCCACGACAAAGGGGCCTCGAGTTCGCCAACAGTATCTTGGAAAAGCAGTTGTCCCCCTGACAGACAGACCAGGCAGCACTGTAGTTCCCAATGGTGGCTGGGGCGATCATATCTACGGAGATGTCCACCTTAGCACCAGCAGCGGTGGGTGGGATTGGTACGAAGGAGGGGGCCTGCATCTGTTCGCCACTGGTGAAGGCGAGCCGGACGTTTTCCCAGTCACAAGTGCCATTGTTTTGGATGCGCCAGGTCTTGACGAAAGCAGCGCCGGGATCCAGTCGAGTGCCATCGGGAATGGTGACGTCGGCAACATAAGCGACAGACCATGTACAGGCAATTGGTGCAGGCGTGGGAGAAGGGGATGGGCGCGGCGTGGGAGTTCGCGTAGGCGTGGGCGTGCGGGTTGAGGTGGGTGTAGGCTGAGGCGTGTAGGTTGGCCTCGCAGTATTGGTAGGAGCAAGGGTGTAGGTGGGCAGAGCGCCAGCCCCACGCAAGCTCGCGCCCATTCCCGCATAGGTGATACCACAGCAGGAGGCAGCAAGTGCCAGCAGGCCCAGGACTGCTAGCAACGACACAGTAACACTTTTCCCCCGAATAGGCAGGGTGAACTTCTGGCGGTTAAGCCAACGTGGAACAGAGGCAACTGCTTTGACAATCGCCCCAATGATAGTCCCTAAGACAGCAAATAGGGCTCCACAGCCACAGCCGCTGCGCTGTTAACGTGACTTGCTTTTGCTCATCATTCCCCCTCTTTGTTGCTACAGCTTTGCTCCAGAACGGCATAGCGCCACTTTGCGCAGAAATCGAACACTCAGGCCAGTTGCTGGCCTTTCAAGTGCGGTGCCTGGGGTGCTGATCCCCGCTGAACCTTCTCAGAGATCTTTGTGATCAAATGCGTTATCACAACTCCCAGGTCATAGATGTCAAGAACCCCGTCCATAATGGTGCCGTTGAAACAAAACACCCGCCGCACCTTGGCGATGGGCAGGTGTTGTACTACGATGTCTGCTGCTAAGGCGACCTCCACTGCCTTGGCTGTTACCTGGGTGTAATATCATCACCCCAGTTAACACAGATGCTATGTCAGTTGACACTTGTCTACACTGAGTTACGTTATTATTGTGGCACACTTCGGTTCACTTGGCGTCAAAGGACAGTGAAGGATTTACTGGAATCCACCGCTTTCCGCTCGGCTTCCTTGAGGCGCAGGACTACCAGGACGCGCAGGTAGATAGCGATCTGCTGGAGCGTGCCACCCTGGGGCAGGCATCGGACGACCATCAGTCGTTCCCAGGCTTTGAGGCGCAGATTTCTCATTGGTATCCTCCTGGTGTATACTAACAGCCTGACGTTAAGAGAGCAGCCGGGCGTCTGGTAGTTGGAGGACGATGGTCGAAGCAACCATTCTACTCACCATAGCGTGCCTGGCGACCGGTGCAGGGCTGGCCGTGTGGCGCGCTCTGCGCGGGCCCGCCCGCGGATGGCCCGGCACACTCGGCCGCGTGGCGATCGTGGGCCTGGTGGCGGTGTCGCTCGTGGCCATCTCAGCGTGGAGATTGAGCAGGTCGCGCGAGTTCCAGGTACTGGGCCGCATGGTCAGGCGCGTGGAGACCGCCACCCCCGTCGTGGCGCTCACCTTCGACGACGGGCCGCTGCCGGGTTTCACGGAGGAAATTCTCGACGTCCTGCGCGCCGAGGGGGTGAGGGCGACCTTCTTCGTGACGGGCGAGGCGCTGGAGGAGCACGTGGCCCAGGCCCGGCGCATCGTGGCGGAGGGGCACGAACTGGGGAATCACTCCTACTCTCACCGGCGCATGGTCGGAGTGTCCTACGCATTCGTCCGGGAGGAGATCGAGCGCACGGACGAACTCATCCGCGCCGCGGGGTACCAAGGCGAGATCCACTTTCGACCTCCCTACTCCAAGCGGCTCCTGGTGCTGCCATACTATCTGAGCCGCACGGACCGCACGACCATTCTGTGCGACGTGGAGTCCGAGTCCTACCCGGAGGTCGTCGCCGACGCCGAGAAGATCGTACAGCACGTAGTGGAGCACGTGCGGCCTGGCTCCATCATCCTGCTACACGTGATGAACGCGAGCCGCAGTGAGAGCGTGAGAGCGGTTCCCGTGATCATACAGAATCTGCACAGGAAGGGCTATACTTTCGTGACTGTATCGGAGTTGCTTGCAGTGCAGTAGGACGATGGAAGTACAGGGATGAGGAGGCAGCGATGAGCGGACAAATGGCAGGCAAGGTGGCTTTGGTCACGGGTGGCGGCTCTGGAGTTGGCAAGGCCACCGCGCTGGCTTTCGCCCGCGAAGGAGCGAAAGTCGTCATTGCGAGCCGGACCCAGGAAAGTGGCGAGAGGGTTGTGCAGGCGATTAAGACAGGTGGCGGCGAGGCGATCTGGATCGGGACCGACGTTTCCCAGGCGGCCCAAGTCGAAGCACTGGTTCAGGCGATCGTCGTCACCTATGGACGCCTGGACTATGCGTTCAACAACGCCGGCAGCGGTGGAAGGGGTGGCTGGGTCGTGGAGATACAAGAGGAGGACTGGGACGAGACGATTGACGGCTATCTCAAGAGCGTGTGGCTGTGTATGAAATACGAGATACCGGAGATGCTCAAACTGGGCGGGGGAGCAATCGTCAACAACTCCTCGGTGGATGGCCAGCGGGGCTTCCCCTGCGATCCGGCGTATTCAGCCGCCAAGCACGGCGTGCTGGGGCTGACCAAGTCGGCGGCGATGCAGTACGCACAGAAGGGTATCCGGATCAATGCCGTGTGTCCCGGCTGGATCAGGACGCCGCCTGTCCAGAGTATGCTCGAGCACGATCCTGAGGCAGAAGCCCGCATGCTCCTCCATCAGCCCATCGGACGGTTCGGAGAGGCGGAAGAGGTTGCCCAGGCCGCGGTCTGGCTGTGCTCGGACAAGGCCTCCCTGGTGGTGGGGACGGCCCTGGCTGTGGACGGCGGATACCTCGCAGTGTGAGCCACGCACTGGCGCGGCCTGCACCAGCAGCAAGCAAGGGCGGATTGCCAGGTTGTCATCTTTTGTCTCTGATCTAAGCGAGGCTCAGGTCGCGAGCATGCTGTCCACGCCCCAGGTGAGCAGGCGCGTGGGACACGACGTCGGCGCGAACGTGCGAGCAACCCTCCTCGGCAAGGGGACGTTCCAGGTTGCCGGGCCCAAAGGGGATTTCATCCTCCGCTTCCCCCGAGATGAAGAGCATCTCGCCATGCTCAAGAGGGAGGAAGCCATACAGCGCGGCTTGAGGGCCCGCGTCACGGTGACCATCCCAGATACGACCGTCATCGCCGATCTCGACCCGAGTCCTGCGTTTGCCATCCACCGCATGATCCCAGGACAACCGTTGACCTCCGGCTGCTACGCGCACATGTCGCCGGCGACACGCGACCGGCTGGTCGCGGATCTGGCTAACTTTTTCCGTGAGACGCACAGCGTCCCTCTGGAAGTAGCTTGCGAGTGGCTTGGCATTCCGTTCGCTGGAGCAAGAACCGTGGCAGAACTGGCGGCGACGCAGGGCAAACCCACCTGGTTCAACCGGCAGGCGGCCGCGGAAATGCGGCCAGGGCTGGTAGCGCTCCTCGACGGCCACCAGATGGCGCTGTTTGAGGACACAGTCGGGCGCTTTGAGGCGCTGGAGACAGACCCAGGCCTCATGGTATTCGGGCACGGGGACTTGCACGGCTACAACGTGGCCATGGCGGACGATGATCTTGGCCCAAGGTTCGCCGGGGCCTTCGACCTGGGATGCGCGGGCATCCTGGACATCCACGAGGATTTCTTCCGCTTGAGCCTGGTCAGTGAGGATTTGCTGGAAAGGGTCATCGAAGCCTATCAGCGTCTGCCTGGCCAAGCGCGTGCGCTCAGGCGGGATCGCATCGCGGTCTACTATCGGGCCTTCCTGTTCTACCTGATGGCCGAACTGCCAGGCGAGACGCTGGGCCACTTGAAGGCACTATTGCAGAGCCACACGGAGTATTATAGTCTCGCGCTGCGGGCCAGGAAATCCTATTGACAAAGCAGGCCGGCCATATTATGATGTCCGAATATTGTCCCCGGTCCGGGCGAGGTAGCCCGGCCGGGAGGGGGCAGACTCCACACACCAGGAGGGAACCATGATCCGCAAGAGCGACGTCCAATGGTGGGTGCTCGAGGCGAAGAAGCATCCGGAATCGGCCCCGACGATCATCGAGGAACTGGCCAGGCGGATGGCCGAACTGGACGCCGACAACGAGCGACTGCGCGACGAGATCATCCGGTTGGAGCGGCGCACCCCGGCGGCCACCGACAGCACCCAGGTGAGCGCCCTGGAGCGCAAAGTGGCCACGCTCCAGAGCCTCCTGGAGGGGGAGACGTCCACCGAACCCGCCCTGGTGCTCATCTCCGAGCGGCTGCAGGCGGCGCGTGTGCCGCTCCCCCAGGCCCAGCGGCTGGCCCAGGAGGGCCGCCCGGTGCTGGCGACTCGTGCGCTGCTGGGGCTGCGCACCATGCTGCTGGCTCGCCCCCACGATGAACTCTTGCTGCTCACCAACCAGGGGCATGGCTTCAAGGTGCAGCCCTCTGACCTCCCCGTACTGGCCGAGGGAGGGGACTGGCCCAGTGCCGGAGGCCAGGCCCTGGCCCAGGAACTGGCGGCCGAGGAACGGGTGACAGCAGCCGCAGCCATGGCCGAGCCCCCCCGCTTCTGGACCGTCGTCACCCGGCGGGGCTTCGCCCGGCAGTTCCTGCGCATCGGCTTCGACCGGGGGATCGAGAGGGGGGAGCGGCTGGTCGAAAGCCCCACCCACAACGACGTACCGGTGGCGGCCGTGAGCGGCGACAAGGGGGACCTGTTGCTGGTCACCCGCTGGGGCAAGGGGGTGCGCTTCCCGCAACGAGCCATCGCCGGGCCAGGATCAGTAGCGCTGGAACTGGACGCCGACGACGAGGTGGTGGCCGCGCTGCCACTCACGTCCGACAGTGTGGTGCTGATCGTCACGGCGTCGGGCCACGTGGGGCGACTCGATACGGCCCGCTTCGAGGGGCGCGTGCGCCCCGGCGGCGCAGGCAAACCGCTCATCCAGGCCTACGACGTGCTGGGAGCGTTTCCCTGCGAGCCCCAGGCGCGGCTCTTGTACCTGACCTACTCCGGCAAGTTGGTCCTCGTCTCGACGGACAATATCCCGGTCTACGAACGGACCGGCAAAGGCACCCTGGTGCGCGACTTGGGGCGTGATCCGGCGGTGGCGGTGGCACGTATTCCAGGCGAGCTGTAGCCAGATGCGGATTGGGCTGGACTTTGGGACGACGAATAGCGGGGCGGCGATGTTCGATGGGGAGCGGGTGCACCTGTTTCCGCTCGACCCGGCCAGCCACGCGCCCACGGTGATGCGCTCGACGCTGTACGTGACCCGCGACCAACAGGTCTTAATCGGGCAGGAGGCAATCGGCACTTACTACCAGCAGAATATCGGCGCGGATGGGTACATCCGGCCCAGCAAGATGATGCGCCAGTACGTGGGCGAGATCGAGTTGACGTTTGGCGTGGTCGAGTCCGTGAAGGGGTATCCGGGCGGGCCGGCCACCTTCGTGCGGGACGTCTACGTGTTGGTGGACGAACTGACGCCGGGCCGGCTCTTGCGCTCACTCAAGAGCGGATTGGCAACCGGTTACCGGGGGACGACGATCTTTAACCGCTACTACGAACTGGAGGATTTGATCGCCATCTACCTGCGGGAAGTGCGCCAGCGGGTGGAGGCCCACACAGGCCAGACGGTGGACGGTGTGGTGCTGGGGCGGCCGGTGAACTTTGCCGGCAGTGAGGAGGAGGCGGACAACGAGCGCGCCGAGGGCCGGCTGCGGCGGGCCGCCGAGAGGGCCGGCTTTCGGGAGGTCGCCTTTGAGTTGGAGCCGGTGGCGGCGGCGTTGTACTATGAGCTGACGGCAGGCACACCGCAGAACGTGGTGGTCTTCGACTTTGGCGGCGGGACGCTGGACATCACCGTGATACGCATCGGCGAGCCAGGGCGCAGGCAGGTGTTTGCCACCGGCGGCGTGGGCATCGCCGGCGACACCTTCGACCAGCGCATCATCGAGCGGCTGATGCTGGACCACTTTGGGCGCGGGTCCACCTGGGGCGAGGATGGCGCCCCCTTCCCCGCCCAGTACACCGACACGCTGGTCCACTGGCAGACGATCCCCGAACTGAACCGCCCGGAGACGTTGCGCTTCCTGCGACTGGCGCAGATCGCCGGGAGCCACCCCAGCCGGGTGCGGGCGCTGGAGTCGCTGCTGGTCAACAACTATGCCATCCGGCTGATTGACGAGGTGGAGCGGGCCAAGATCGCGCTTTCGGCGGCCCACTTTGCCCTGATCGCCCTGGCCGGCGACGACATCAACGTGTGGCAACCGCTGACGCGCTCCCAGTTCGAAGCGCTGATCGCCGACATCGCGCGCCGCGTCGAGGCGTGCCTGCTGGACACGCTGGCCCGCTCCGGCCTGGGGGTGGACGAGATTGACACGGTGGTGCGCACGGGTGGCTCGGCCCAGATCCCGTGTTTCGTCGAGCTGCTGGAGCGCATCTTCGGCCCGCAGAAGGTGGTGCTGTCGGATGCGTTCAGCAGTGTGACGGGAGGGCTGGCAGTGAGGGCGGGAATGGAAGAGAGGGGGAGATGGGGAGAGGGGGAGAAGGCAGGAGAGAAGTGAGGGGGAATGCGGATCGGGGTTGATTTTGGGACGACGAATAGTGGGGCAGCGGCCTTCGATGGGGAGCAGGTGCACCTGTTTCCCCTCGATCCGGCCAGCCACACGCCGACGGTGATGCGCTCGACGCTGTACGTGACCCGTGACCAGCAGGTCTTCATCGGGCGGGAGGCGATAGATACGTACTACCGCCAGAACGTCGGCCGGCCGAGCAAGATGATGCGCCAGTACGTCGGGGAGATCGAGCTGACGTTCGCCGAGTTGCCGACCTTCGTGCGGGACGTCTACGTGCTGGTGGACGAACTGACGCCGGGGCGGCTGCTCCATTCCCTCAAGAGCGCCCTGGCCGGCGACTACGAGGGAACGACGATCTTTGGCCGTTACTATGAACTGGAGGAGTTGATCGCCATCTACCTGCGGGAGGTGCGCCAGCGAGTGGAGGCCCAGGCAGGCCAGGCCGTGGATGGGGTGGTGCTGGGCCGCCCGGTGAACTATGTGGGCAGCGGCGACGAGGCGGGCAACGAACGGGCCAGGGAACGGCTGCGGCGCGCCGCCGAAAAGGCCGGCTTTCGGGAGGTCGCCTTCGAGTTGGAGCCGGTGGCCGCCGCACTCCACTATGAATTGATGGCCCGCAAGCCCCAGAATATCGTCGTCTTCGACTTTGGCGGCGGCACGCTGGACATCACCGTGATGCGCATCGGCGAGCCGGGCCACCGGCGAGTGTTCGCCACCGGCGGCGTGGGCATCGCCGGGGATGCGTTCGACCAGCGCATCATTGAGGGGCTGATATTGGACCACTTTGGGCGCGGGTCCACCTGGGGCGAGGACGGCGCCCCCTTCCCCACCCAGTACACCGATGCGCTGGTGCACTGGCAGACGATCCCCGAACTGAACCGCCCGGAGACGTTGCACTTTTTGCAGTTGGCGCAGATCACGGGTAGCCACCCGGCGCGCGTGCGGGCGCTGGAGTCGCTGCTGGTCAACAACCAGGCTATCCGGCTGATTGACGAGGTAGAGCGGGCCAAGGTGGCGCTCTCGACGGCCCGCTTTGCGCTGGTGCGGCTGGCCGGCCAGGACATGGACGTGTGGCAGCCGCTGACCCGCTCCCAGTTCGAGGCACTCATCGCCGAGGCGACGCGGCGGGTCGAAGGCTGCCTGCTGGACACGCTGGCGCGCTCCGGCCTGGAGGTGAACGAGATTGGCACAGTGGTGCGCACGGGCGGCTCGGCGCAGATTCCGTGTTTCATCGAGCTGCTGGGACGGATGTTTGGGCCGGAGAAGGTGGTGCTGTCGGACGTGTTCAGCGGGGTGACGGCGGGGCTGGCGATTCGGGCGGGGAAATGGAACCACGCCTGATCCCTGCGCGGGAGGCGCGCGTCGAAATCCGGGTGGTGAACTCGCGCTTCATCGCCACGGCTGGGCCAGTGTTCAGCGTGGAGGAGGCGAAGGGGTTCGTCGCCCGCATCAAGGGCGAGTTCGCCGACGCGTCGCACAACGTACCGGCCTACCTGATCGGCCACGGGGCGACGGTGACCGCTCACTGCACGGACGACGGCGAACCGGCAGGGACGGCGGGGCGGCCGGTGCTGGCAGTCCTGCGAGGAAGCGGCCTGGGGGACGTGGCCGTAGTGGTGACGCGCTATTTCGGCGGCACCAAGTTGGGGACGGGCGGGTTGGTGCGGGCCTACGGCGACGCCACGCGCGAGATCCTGGCCGTGCTACCTCGGGCGGCCAAGGTGCCGACACACACGGCGCTCATCGTGACGCCGTACAACTTGTTCGAGCGGGTGCGCCTGGCGGTGGCGGCGCACCGGGGCGAAATCCTGAACGAAGAGTTTGCGGCCGAGGTGACGGTGACGGCTCGCTTTGCCGTGGAGCGCTTTCCCGCGTTTCGAGCGGCCGTGCAGGAAATGTCCGGTGGAAAGATCGAGGCAGAAGTGATCGAGACGAACGAGGCGACGATCATACCCATTGAGCCGGAAGTGGCAGGATGAAGCCAAAGACGTTCACGGGTGTACGGAATTGCCCTGGTACACTTGCATCAATCGCGCAATTTCTCAACGCAGAGACGCGGAGCCGCAGAGTCGCAGAGAACGCCGACTACCCTGGGCCGACACCATCCTTGCGTCTTTGCGCCTCTGTGTCTCTGCGTTAAAGCAACTTGAGTTGCAGCAGGAGGCGCTGAGGGAGCAGGGGGCGATCCTGAGCACAGGAAGAAGCGACTGAAGTCGCCACTACACGGACTCCCTTCATGGTGACTCCTACAATGTGGTGGATCGCCCCTCACCCCAACCCTCTCCCCGATGGAGAGAGGGAGCACGTTCCCCTCTCCCTGGTAGGGAGAGGGGGCAGAGGTGAGGGTTGGCATTGCTCACAGCCCCTCATCCCCAAACAGGTCGCGCAGCGCGTCTTCCCAGACGCTGCCGAGGCGATCGAAGGGCTCTTCGGTGAAGCCCGTGTTCACATTCTTCATATAGTCCTGCACGTCCAACTGGGGCAAGGTCTCGGCCAGTTGCTCGATCTTGGAGGCCCAGGCGGTGATGAGTTCCGTGCTTTTGCTTTCCAGGTCCGACAGGTCCACCCCCAGGCTGAACATGGAATCCAGCCTCTTCATGACGTCGTACCAGGCCTTAAAGTCTTCCCCGATGGCGATAGGATGAACGGTGGCCGAGCGCGTGGAAAAGTTGTAGGCGGGCACGAGCGCATAGAAGGCGAAAAACTCGATGCCCCTGGCCTCCGCGCGATCGGCCAGGTAGGTGCTGATGGTCGCCCCACCCTCGTAGTCGGAGAAGCGGACCGCGTACTGGGCCAGTTCGTCCTTCATCTGCGGCAGGCTATACACGCACGAGATGTCCCGTTCCCGGTCGTACGGCACCGGGCCGTACACCCCCGCCACTGCCGCCACCCTTTGGACGCCCAATTCCCCTACGACATCGAAGAACGCTTCGGCATAGCGCTCCTCGTTCTGGTGGGGCTCCTCGCCCACGAAGATCAGAAAGCCTTTCTCTGGCCCACCTGCGTAAAAGAACTCGTTGGCCCGTTGCTGCAACGCCTCCCGGTGACCGTCCTTCAGTTTCACCACCGGCCTCAGCAGGTGATGGGTGCCGGGTATCTGGAACATGTAGAATCCGTCAGGCCGCATCCTTCCGACCCTGGTGGCCTGGGTCTGCTCGATGAGATACGGGGGGAGGCCCGAGGAAATCGTCCCGGCGTCGGCCCATTGCTGCCAACCGGCAATCATGTACTTGGCGGTCCTCGGTTTCTCCCACAGTTCAACCAGTTCGTCCATCGTATCCCCCTTACTATGAGCCATTGTACTCCTGCCGGGCGAAAAGTCAACATCTTGCCCCAATTGCTCACATTTGGTGTATAATGTGCACAGCGAGGGCGGCGGGGGGTGCGCCCTGGCAAACTCGAAGAAATCGCGGAGGAGGGAGGAAAAGCACATGGCATCATCCACGGGCAAGGGACAGCGGTTGCTGCTGATGGGATGCGGCAGCGTGGGGGGCGTGATCGCCGGGGGGTTGGTGCGGGCCGGACACGACGTGACCATCGTCACCCACAACGAGGCGATCAGCCGGACCATCCATGAAGGTGGCCTGCGGGTCATCACGCCGGAGGAAAAGTGGGCCGTGCCGGCGGCCGCCTACACCCGCCTGGAGGAGGTCGCAGGGCCTTTCGATGCGGCCTACCTGGCGATGAAGGGCACCGAGGTGGAGCAGGCGGCCCGCGAGGTGGCCGGGTACCTGGGGCCGCAGGGGTACGCCGTCACGCTACAGAACGGCGTGGTCGAAGATCGCGTGGGCGCGCTCCTGGGCCGGGAACGGGTGATCGGCGCGCTGGTGGGCTGGGGAGCGACGATGCATGCACCGGCCCTCTACGAGATGACCTCACGCGGAGAACTGGTGATCGGGGAACTGGACGGCCAGGTGACGCCACGGGTCCAATTACTGAAGGCCACGCTGGAGGCCGTCGCGCCGACCACGATTTCGGCCAACATCTACGGCGCGTTGTGGAGCAAACTGGCGATCAACTGCGTCATCACCCCGCTCGGAGCGGTGACCGGCCAACTGTTGGGCCAGATGCTGCGGCGCAACATGGCCCGTCGCCTGGCGCTGGCCATCACCAGCGAAGTAGTGGACGTGGCGGAAGCACACGGAATCGTGCTGGAGCCGGTAGGAGGTACGCTGAACATCCACCGGCTGTACCTGCCGCCCGGCCGGCGCGCGGCGGGCCTGGGATTCGACCTGCTGCCCCAGCACGCGATCATGCTGCTGGTGGGGATCAAGTTCCGCCGCCTCAAATCATCCATGCTGCAGAGCATCGAACGGGGCCGCCGCGCCGAGATTAACTTTATGAACGGCTACGTAGTCGAACGGGGCCAGGAGAAGGGGGTGCCGACGCCGGTCAACGCGGCGCTGACGGGGATGGTGCGGGAGATCGAGGCGGGCAGGCGGCAGGCCAACCCTGGGAATCTGGCGGAACTGGCACGCTGAAGGGTGAGGACAACCGGGGATTCTTCGTTTCGCTCCGGGTGTACGCGGATGTATCCGCACCCGCAATGACAGAGTAGTGGCGGCTGGGAACGATTGAAGTCGTCGCTACAGACCATCAGCATCTATGGGCGGGGTCTTATGACAAAGGCACACATACCATGGCCGGTTTCCGGAGGGTTGCTGCTGTCCTACAAATGCTCGGCCGCCTGCCGGCACTGCATGTACGCTTGTTCGCCGAGGTGGAAAGGGGACTGGATCACGAAAGAAGACCTGTTCCAGGTCCTATCCCTGCTGGCGGGGCGAATCCAGCCAGGCCCCTGGGGAGAGCAGACGGTCAGCCTGAACTACGGGCTGCACTTTACCGGTGGGGAGCCCTTCCTGAACTTTGAACTCCTGGTCGAAGCGGTGCAGATGGCGGAGGAGTTGCGGATTCCCTCGACCTTCGTCGAAACGAACTGCTCCTGGTGTGGCGACGACGAGATGGCCAGGGAACAGTTGACGCTCCTCAAGGAGGCAGGCCTGCAAGGCATCCTGGTCTCGGTGAACCCATTCTACGCCGAGTACGTCCCCTTCGAGCGCACGGAGCGCTGCATCCGTATCAGCCGGGAAGTGTTCGGCGTCAACGTGATGGTCTACCAGTTGGCATACTATAACCGCTTCCGGCAACTGGGCATCAAAGAGAGGCTACCCCTGGAAGACTATGTGGCGCTGGCGGGAGATGAGCGCCTGGCTGAACAGGTGGAATTGTTCTTGATGGGCAGGGCGGCTCGACAATTGAGGGAATTCTACCGCGCGTATCCGGCACGCCGTTTCTTTCACGAACCCTGCCAGCCGCCATTCCTGAGGAACTGGCACAATCACTTCGACAACTATGGGAACTTTATGCCGGGCTACTGCGGGGGGGTCTCGTTAGGCCAGTGGAAAGACCTGGACGCACTCGCAAGAGAGGGAGTGGAACTGGACGAGCACCCGGTCCTGAGGTTTCTGATCGCCGAAGATATGCGTGGGCTGTTTCATTTTGCGCACGATTTCGGGTACCGGGAATCCCAGGACGGCTACGTGTCCAAGTGCGACCTGTGCCTCGATCTCAGAGAGTTTCTCGTTTCCAAAGGGGACTTCCAAGAACTCAATCCAAGAGAGTTCTATACGCACGTGAGGACCTGACGGGTTCTTAGAAACCCGTCTACTTCCAACGGCATCACTTTGCGGGCCAGGACGCTGATGGCCTGGCCGCGCCGCTGCAACCGGCCGTCCACGACGACGAACGGCGACTTGAGCGCTTTGCGGCTGGCCTCGTAGACCCGGGGCCGCAGGACAACGCCGATCAGTCCCCCTTCGTCTTCCAACGCCAGGAAGGCCGTGCCCTGGGCCGTCGGCGGCCGCTGATGGGAGACGACCGCCCCACCCACCCACACCCGTGCTCCGTCTCGCAGGTCGGAGAGCGCGCCGCTGGGTGTGACCCCCATCTCCCGCAACTGGTCACCCACCAGCGTAGTGAGATGCGCGCCCGCCGCGATGCCGGTGTGAGCCACTTCGGTCCACAGCCGTCCTCGCGCCGAGAGAAAGCCAAAGCGCGGGCGCTCGTCGGGTGACATTAGCGGAAGCGCAGGCGGCCCCTCGGCTGCCTCTAACGCTGCCTGCAGGTCCCACAGCAACTGGCGCCGCGGCACCCCCCAGCCGTCGAAGGCCCCGGCCCAGATCAACGCTTCCACCGCTTTCCGCCCCAACCGGGTACGGCGACAAAAGTCCGCCAGCGAGCGGAAGGGGCCCACGCGCCGCGCTTCGACGATGGTATGCCCGCTTCCCTCCCCCAGGCCGGCCACGACCGCCAGCCCCAGCCGCAACGATTCTCCCTCGACCATCGCCGCCAGGCCGGAACTTTCCACGTCCACCGGGCGGATCTGGACCCCGCAGCGGCGCGCCTCGGAAACGACGACGTGGGGCGGATAGAAGCCCATCGGTTGGTGGCGCAAGGTGGCAGCGAAGAAGGCGGCCGGGTGGTAGCGCCGCAGCCAGGCCGACTGGTAGGTGAGCACGGCGAAAGCCGCCGCGTGACTCTTGGGGAAAGCGTAGCCGCCGAAAGCCTGCAACTGCTTAAAGACCTGCTCGGCCACCGGGCGCGCCACGCCCCGCGCGGCGGCGCCGGCCAGAAATTCCTGGCGAAACGCGGCCACGAGTTCGTCCGCCCGCTTGTGCGAAAGCGCCCGCCGCAAGAGTTCCGCCCGCCCCGGCGTGAACCCGGCCAGGTCCCGCGCCACCTTCAGCACCTGCTCCTGGAAGACGATCACCCCCAGCGTCTCGGCCAGCGCACGCTCCAGGAGCGGATGGGGATACCTCACCGGCTCCAACCCGTCGCGGCGACGCAGGTAGGGGTGCACCATGTGGGCCTGGAGCGGACCGGGGCGGATGAGGCTGATCTCGATCACCAGGTCGGCGAACGTCCGGGGCTGAAAACGGGGGATCAGGCTGGCCTGCGCGCGGCTCTCCACCTGGAAGACGCCCACCGTCTCCCCCCGGCAGAGCATCGCGTAGACGGCCGGGTCGTCGCGGGGCAGCCGGTCGAGGTCGGGCCGCTCCCCCGTCTGGGCCTCGACGATGGTGACAGCGTCCTCGATGGCCGAGAGCATGCGCAACCCCAGCAGGTCAATCTTGATCATCCCCGCCCCTGCCAGCGCATCCTTGTCCCACTGGGTGACCACCCGCCCCTCCATGGCCGCCGGCTCTAATGGGACCAGGTCGCGCAGCGGCGGCCCGGAGACGACCATGCCGCCGCTGTGGATCCCCAGATGGCGCGGGATGCCGTCCAGTTGCGGGACGATGCGCAGGAGGTGCTGGAAGGGCTGGCCGGCCAGGTCTGCGCCGAACGTTTCGACCAGGCCGCGCGACTCCTCGACGCTGTCGGCGTCCCCCACGTCCAGGGCGCCCGCCAGCCGCTCGACCAGGGCGGGGGGGAAGCCCAGCACGCCGGCCACGTCCCGCACGGCGGAGCGGGCGCGGAAGGTGACCAACGTGCAGGCCATCGCCGCATGCTGTTCTCCATAGCGGCGATAGGCGTATTGGATCACTTCCTCCCGCCGGTCGGCGGCAAAGTCCACGTCAATGTCGGGAGGGCCACATCGCTCCGGGGAGAGGAAGCGCTCGAAGACCAGGTCGCAGGCGATAGGGTCAATGGGACTGAGGCCGAGGAGGTACGCCACCAGCGAGTTGGCGGCGCTGCCCCGCCCCTGGCAGCGAATCCCGGCCTGGCGGGCAAAGCGCACCAGGTCCCACACGACGAGAAAGTAGTCGGCCAGCCCGGCCTCCCGAATCACCGCCAGTTCCCTCTCCAGGAGGTCTCGGGGGAGAGCACCGGGATAAAGGTAGGGCAGCGCCTGCTCGCACAGTTCGCGCAGGTAGAAGTTGGAGGCGCGGCCCCGCGGAATAGGGAAGCGAGGTAGCACCTGGGGTCCATTGGGAAGATAGTCGGTGGCCGGTGCGCAACGGTCAGCGATGCGCAGGCCGTTCTCCAGCGCGATGGGCACGTCGGCGAAGAGCGCCGCCATCTCCTGCGGCGAGCGCAGGTGATACTCGGCGTTGGGGCGCAGCAGGTCGCGAGCGTCCTCCAGCGTGGTGCGGTGGCGGATGCAGGCCAGGACGTCGTGGACCTCCCGCTGGTGGGGATGGAGATAGTGACTGTTGCCGGTGGCGACCAGGTCCAACTCGACGCGGGTGGCCAGGACCGCCAGGCGGGCCAGCAGCCGCCCGTCACCCTGGCGATAGTGGCGCTGGACCTCGACGAAGAAGTTGTCCGGGCCAAAAAGCCGGGCGTAGCCGCGGGCGACTTCCAATGCCCGCTCGAACTCCCCGGCAGCCAGCAGGCGGGAGATCTCTCCCTGGCGGCAGCCCGAAAGGGCGATCAACCCGCCCGCGCGAGCGGCCAGGTCACGCCGGGCCAGGCGGGCGACCCCCTTGGGCTGCCCGTGCCGGGCCAACGTGATCAGGCGGCACAGGTTGGCGTACCCTTCCTTCGTCTCGACCAGCAATGTCAGATGAGTGTCGTCCTCCAGCGTCATCTCCGCCCCCAGGATGGGCTTGAGCCCTGCTTCTCGCGCGGCCAGCACGAAGCGCACCGCGCCATACAGTGCGTCGTGGTCGGTGAGCGCCAGTGCCGCCAGCCCCAGTTCCGCCGCCCGCGCCGCCAACGCTTCCGGGGAAGGGACGCCGTCGAGGAGGGAGTGGTCAGAATGGGCGTGAAGTTCGGCGTAGCCGGGGACGGACGGCCGGGGAGTCAGATGTGCCGCCGTTCCAGCAACCATCGGTCGGACCTCACGTCGCGGAAGACGACCCGCACCAGGCCATCTCTGGTCTCCAGGCGGAAGTAATCCCGCTCGAGCGGCCGGCTCCACCACAGCCGGCGCTCCCGCCAGGCCTCGTACACGGCCTCCACCTCCTGGATGCGGTCGGGCCACACCAGCGCGCGGGGGAAGCCCCCCGCATCGGTGGTGACCTGGATCGGGCGGGGCGGGGGCGGCCCCAGGAGGGAGGCGACGACGACGATCATCTCCCCAAAGCGCTCCCGCAGCCTCCGCAGGGCCTCTTGTAGCCGGGAGCGGCGGGAATCCGAGGAGCCGGTGAACAGCACCAACTGGGTCGCGCCCAGGTGGGAGGGGCGCAGGGGGTAGGCGGTGAGGGTGAGGGCGCTCACCGGCCCGGCGGGAGCCAGCCCCCCCAGCAGGCGACCGGCCAGGCGGGAGAGCCTGCCGGCATCGGCCGAGGGCGGCTCGACCGGCGCACCTGTCGCGTGCGTCTCGCTGTTTTCCTCCTCCAACTGCAAGCGGAGCGCCTCGGCCTGGTAGCCACGGCGGGAGAGCTCGGCCGCCAGCGCGGTGGCCAGCCGGCCGGCGTGGGCCAGCAGGGGCGCGCGGTCGCCCAGCGGGTCAGGGAAGGCACACGAGCGCTCAAGCACCAGCGGGGGAGCAGCGGGATGCACGGGGCGGGGATCCACGCCGCAGGCCAGGTCGTGTACTGGCCCGGCGTGCGGCCCGAACTGGTGCACCACCGCCAGGCGGGGCAGCGCCGCCAGCGCGCCCAGCGTGCGCACGCCCAGGAGGTGCAGGCGGCGGTGCATCTCAGGGCCGGCGGGCAAGGCCGAGAGGGGCAGTGGAGAGAGGAAGGCGCGCTCCTGGCCGCCAGGGACGGCGCATCCACTGCCCGGCCGGGCGGCGCGGGCGGCCTGTTCGGCCACAAACTTGCTGCTCCCCACCCCCACCCGCACGTCCAACCCGGACATGCGCTCTGCCTCCCACGCCATGTGGCGGGCCAGGCGGGTGTCTGAGTCAAAGCGCTTGTCCTGAGCCCCTCGACTTCGCTCGGGGTAAACTCCGTCGAAGGAGTGCTCCAGGCCAGAGACCTCGGCATACAGGGAGCCCAGCCCGGCCGTCTCGACGGTAGGGGTGAAAAGGCCGGCGGCGCCGAGCAGCGCCTCGTGGGCGGCGCGATACAGTTCTTCGCGCGCCGGGACGAAGCGGGCGGCCGGGCAGAGCGCCTCGGCCTGAGCCAGGCGCAGGCCGGGACTGACGCCGGCCGCTTCGGCCAGCGGGCAGCAGTCGAGCACCGCGCCGGGGTCCCAGGGCCGCCCACCGACGACCAGGGGCACGTGGGCCAGGGAAGGTTCGTGTTGTCGTTCCACCTGCACGGGCAGGTGAGGGGCCAGGAGACAGGCCACTTTCATCGCGCTGCACCTTGCGCTCTCCCCGCCCTGGGATAGAACGTGTGTTCTATTATACTGCGAGGGGGAGGGGTGTCAAGCGGGATGATAAAGGCGGATCAGATGGACCCTTTTGCCCGTACCACCCCACACTGAACCCCAGTGAGCGTAGGCGGGCCGACTGGGAAGTGAGGGGAGTGTTTATTGAATACTGGGGGCTGTTTGGTGACAGAGAGTATGACAAGCGTATGCAGGTCAAACGCAAGCTGGCAAAAGAAGCTGGGAAGGTCTTGATTGAAGTCTATCCAAGCGATCTCTACAACTTATCGCAGAAATTGGATTGCCTGCGTGAAGACAACTGGTCATGACCAGGTCACTAGTGAGGGAACCGGAGACCGGCGAGCAGTGCCGTGGATGAGTGAGAACTGAGCACGGTCGCATTGATCATCTAGAGGTACCAATCGCGAGATTGCGCAATAGGGCGAAAGATGACAGACCTACACCAGGCTGATGAAGCTGGCGCAGGCTATCACGTTTCCAGCTATGCCGTGGGACGGCGCATAGACAAGTATGACATCTGGCTCAAGAAAATAGGTGACTTACCTCTTGACAAACAGTACTAAAGTGGTGTATAGTATATATGCTATGCGCACCGTAGTACTGCGGTTGGGGAATAGACCTGAACATGGCACAACAGACATGGGCAATTGAGTTCTACGAAACGCGCAACGGTCATCGCCCTGCCGAGGATTTCTTGGGGAGCCTAACTGACGAAGAGGCTGTCTTTGTGGACAGGAAGCTCCAGCGGCTAAAGAAGTATGGTCGTAGCCTAAAGCCTCCTGATGTCAAGTATCTGAGAGACAAGATCTGGGAACTACGGGCACACTGTCGTAGGAGCCAAATTCGTATACTCTACTTCTTCTACGATGGACATAAGTTTGTTCTGAGCCATGGAATTAGAAAGAAATCCGGGCCGGTTCCAGATTCAGAAATTGACAAAGCAGTTGCACACCGCAAGGATTACCTGGCCCAGCAAACGGAGAAGTCAAGATGAACTACGAGGACTATGTAGCAAAGCGCCGGAAATCTCCTGGATATGCCGAAGTCGAGAAACGACTGAAGCCTGCCTTGGACCTGGCAGACGATGTGTTTGAGCTGCGAATGGAGCGTGGGTGGACGCAAGTCGAATTGGCTGAACGGGTCGGAACAAAACAGGCCAATATCTCGCGCCTTGAGAACGGGTTGGCCAACCCCACCCTCAGGTTCCTGGAAAAACTCGGCGAGGTGTTCAAGACAGAGCTAGTCGTGCGTCTCCAACGGCAACAGGTTGAGGTACATACGCAGCCGGGTAAGGTGCATACGATAATCATGTACGTATCGCAGGCAGCACCCATGCACTATCGGGACGATAAAGAGTATGTAGGGCTGTCCGCCATACCAGTCAGTGATGTATCTGCGTGCCAATAGGCTGCAACTCGAACCACCAAGAAATGGTACGGACTGACGATATGACACAAGAAACTCGATTTCCCTTGCAGTTGGACAATGTATTTTTTACATCGCTCCAGTTCCGTAGGGTTCCAGAACTGCCCGACCCGCTACAGTTGAATATTCTCACCCAAGTCAGAGTTTATGGCGAGCAATTTCCCGACAGGCTGCAGATTGATCTCAAGATTGAGACACCAGACGACCAACCCCTGATGCTATCGGTAGAACTCGTTGGGTTGTTCAGTGCTGTTGAAGGCCAACCAAAGCCAGACCCTAGCATCCTTTCCGATTTCGTGAACGAAAAAGCACTCTATATGTTATGGCCGTACATGGTGCAAATAGTTAGACAGATAACTAGCCAGATGGGCACAAACCCTGTCAACATCATGACTCCTTACATCTTCGATTTCAAGCCACTAGAACAAGTATCGGAGCCTATTGAAGAAGAAGAAGAAGAAGAAGACAGTGGTTAGTCACTGTGAACTAGCAGGAGCCGAGTGCAACATAACCGTAGTTTTGCGGCAAATGCGACCTTGGGCCTAGCGATGAAGTTTGGATCACGAAAGGTGCGAAAGCCTTTCGTGGCTCTCGTGCCCTTTCGTGACTCTCGCGATCCAAATCCCTCGACATCTGGCGCAGGAAGCGTATAACACGCCTGCAATCACCACATAGGAGACGCCGTTGCCCGAGTCCTTCGACGCCGAGACGCTGGCCAGGTTGGTACTGGCTCACCTGGACGCAGACCCCGCTGCCCTGCGCTTCTCACCGATCCGCACCGGAAAACACAACACATCGTACCGGGTGGAGAGTGACCGGGGGCACTTTGTGTTGCGCATCGCCCCACCCGACGACGCAGGCTTTCTCTTCTACGAGCGGCTGATGATGCGCCAGGAGCCGGAACTGCACGCCCTCATCCGCGCCCACACGAGCATCCCGGTGGCGGAGGTGGTCGGCTACGATTTCAGCCGTATGCGCATCCAGCGAGATTATCTGCTGATGACCGCCCTGCCCGGCACCCCGCTCAGCGACGCGCCCGGGGTGACCCGCGCGCAACTCTACCGGGCGCTGCGGCAGGTGGGGGAATTCTTGCGCCAGTTGCACGCGCTGACGGCAGCGGAGCACATGGGGCAGGAGGCCGGGGTCGGACTCTACGGCTACCTGGGGGCGCACCACCCGATGGAGCCGCAGCCGACGTGGGCGGCGGCCTTCCGCGTGATGTGGAACAGCCTGCTGGACGACGTGGTCGCCTGTGGCTGTTACACCCCGGGCGAAGCGCAAGTGTTGCGAGACCTGCTCGAACGGTACATCGAGGTATTCGACCGGCCGAGCGAAGCCGTCGTCCCGCGCCTGCTGCACATGGACGTATGGAGCCAGAACATCCTGATTGACCAAATTGGCAACGTGACCGGGCTGGTGGATTTCGACCGGGCGCTGTGGGGAGACGTGGAGATCGAATTCGCCGTGCTGGATTACTGCGGCATCAGCGAGCCCCCGTTCTGGGAGGGGTACGGGAGCCGGCGGGACGAATCCCCGGCAGCGATGGTCCGCCGGCAGTTCTACCTGCTGTACGAGATTCAGAAGTACATGCCCATCCGCGTCTGGCGGCGGAACGATCCGGCGGGGGCGGAGCGGTACAAGCGGGAGTGTCTTGCTATGGCGAGGGTGTTGGAGCGGTGATCAGGGAGCAGAGGGCAAAAGGGAGGGAAGGGAGGGAAAGGAGGGAAGGGGGCAGCAAGCACGGAGCACGGAGCAAGAAACACGAAATACGAAACACGAAGCACGGATGAGATTACGCATAACAGGAGGTTCTGAGGGAAATGGCGAGCAGAATTGTCGTGGAGCGGGAGCGCAGGATCGGGGAGATTGACCCCAAGGTCTTTGGGGGGTTCCTGGAGCACATGGGCCGGGCGGTGTACCAGGGAATTTACGAGCCGGGTTCCCCCCTGGCCGACGAGCGGGGGTTCCGGCGCGACGTGCTGGCCGCCTTGCAGGAACTGCGGCCCACGCTCGTGCGCTACCCGGGGGGTAACTTTCTCAGCGGGTATCACTGGTTGGACGGGGTCGGACCCAAGGGGCAGCGCCCCCGCAAACGGGACCTGGCCTGGCACTCGGTCGAGACGAACCAGTTCGGCACGGATGAGTTCGTCGAGTACTGCCGGGAGTTGAAGGCCCAGCCGATGCTGGGAGTGAACATGGGTACCGGCACGGTCGAGGAAGCGGCGGCGCTGGTCGAGTACTGCAACGCGCCCACCGGCACCCATTACGCCGACCTACGCGCCAGGTATGGGCACCCGCAGCCGCACGGGGTACAGTACTGGTGCCTGGGGAACGAGATGGATGGTTACTGGCAGATCGGGCACCTGGAGGCGGAGGAGTATGCGGGCAAGGCGCGCGAAGCGGCCAAGTTGATGAGACTTCACGACCCCAGCATCCGGCTGACGCTGTGTGGTTCGTCGGGCACGGGGATGGCCACCTACCCAGAGTGGGACCGCGTGGCGCTGGAGGCGTGCTGGGAACTCGTGGATTACCTGTCGCTGCATTATTACGCCGGCAACCGGGACGGCGACACTGGCAGTTACCTGGCGCTGGCACGCCAGTTCGAGGAGCACCTGGACACGCTGGCCGCCACGCTGCGCTACGTGCGCGCGAAACTGCGCTCCAGGCACGACGTGTTCCTGTCGTGGGATGAGTGGAACGTGTGGTACAAGGACATGACGGTGGATGGCGGGTGGACAGAAGCGCCGCACCTGATCGAGGAGATCTACAACCTGGAGGACGCGCTGGTGGTGGCACAGTGGCTGAACGTCTTCCTGCGCCGCTCTCGCGTGCTGAAGGTGGCCTGCATCGCCCAACTGGTCAACATCATCGCGCCGATCCTGACCCGCCCGGATGGGCTGCTGCGCCAGACGATCTTTTACCCGTTCCAACTGTTCCGTCAATTCGCCAGCGGCGAGTCGCTGGACGTGCTGTGCCAGTCGCCGACCTACCAGACCGGCGCGTACGGGCCAGTGCCGCTGCTGGACGTGGCGGCCAGTTACGACGAGGGGACGGGGAAGAGCGCGCTGTTCATCGTCAACCGCAGCCAGAAGGAAGCGGAGCCGGTTGAAATCGCCTGGCAGGGCTGGACTCCTGGCCAGGAAGCCCACGTGGTCCAGATGTCCGGAATGGATCCGAAAGCGGCCAACACGTTCGAGCAGCCGTACACCGTGGTGCCGGCCGACCTGGGGAAGGTGCCGATCCAGGACGGCAGACTCTCGCTCCAGTTACCGCCGCTGTCGTTCACCGTCGTGGCGATTGGGTGAACCGGAGTTTAACCAGTTCCCCCGAGTGCCGTAGGCGCACGGGGACCCGGGGGAACTGGGGGGAATTCGGGGGGGGTTGGATAAAGCACTCTCGAACCTGGCAACTGGCGATGGGCGTGTCTATCCCTCCTGTGTAACCTGCAATCGGCACCAGGCATACAGCGCGTCGTACACCTCGAACTGGCGCTCCAGGTTCTCCAGATCGTCAGGGAACCGCAGGCTGTAGCCGACCGCGATCGCTTCCAGCCCGCGGGAGATCGGATCTGCGCCACGGTCGGCCTCTACGTCGGCACCGTGGACAATGCTCGCCATGCGCAGGAGCGCTTTGTCGGTCAGGCCATAGTGCTCGACGATCGTCTCAAACGTGCACTTGCCATCGTGATGTCCCAACTCCACCCCCGGCGCGTCAAACGGGATCGCGCCGGTCTCTTTCACCACCCGCTCAATCTCACCTCTGGGCACGAACAGGAACTCGGCCTCCGAATCTACGAAGCGGGTGATGAGCCACGGGCAGGCCACGCGGTCCACGTGGACGTGCGAACGAGTAACCCATTGCATGTTGCGACTCCTTTCCAGCGTGTCAGGCTTATGCAGACTTCAAATCCCTGCCGAACAGGGCAAAGAGAAGCGTCCCCAATAAACCAAAACCACAAGCGGTCAAGAGGTTGGTCGCCGGCGAACTCACCGACGCGATCCAGGGCAACAGGCTGTGCCCCAAGCCCAACACATCGAACAGCCTGGCCGCCGTCGAAACGTCCCACAGCAGCGCACCGCCAAAGGCCGCCAACGATACGACCATGTCCCTCAACAGATAGTACACCCCAAACGTGCCGGCCTTCCGGCCCTCGGGCGCCAGGTCCATGATCAATGCCTTGCGCGTCGGCTCGCCAAACTCCTTCATGCCCCGCACGACGAACGCCACCACCATCATCCAGAAGGAACGGGAGAAGAGCAGCACCAGCGGGAACAGGGTGAAGAAACCGAAGGTTGCCACGACGAACGGCTTCTTGGTGGTTCTGTCGGCCAGATACGCGACCGGGATGTAGATCAGCATGGCGGTGACCATCTCCACAGTGGTCAAGACGCCAAACTGCAAGGGAGAGATACCGTTGATGGTGACGCACCAGATGACCACGAAGGCGTAGGGGATCTGCTCGCAGAAGCGCACCAGAATATCGGAGAGGAGCAGGCGGCGCAAGGTGGGACTTAGCAGGCCCAAAGCCCGCAGCGGGTTCCCCTCGACTTTACGAGCCTTTGGCCTCTCGTCTTGGATCATCATCTGCTGCAGCACCAGCGACACGCCACCCAGGATCAGAGCGGCTCCGAATGCCAGGCGCACGCCGCTCTTTTCGCCGAACAGACCGATCATCACCCCACCCAGCACCGGGCCCAGGGCCATCGGCACTCGACGCACCAGGGAGTGCAGGGAGACGCCCATCGTCCGCTTGGTCTGGGGCAGGACACTGGCTACCATGTCCATCGTCGCCGGGAGCGAGATGGCGGTCCAGGAGAGGAAGAAGATCGAGCCAACGATCACCGCCTGCCAATAGGGGAAAAGGATGACCACCAGGTAGCCCAGCATGGCGATCAGGTTGAACAGGAGCAGCGCCCGCTTGTAGCCCAGCCGGTCACTGGCGTAGCCACCGGGGTAGGAATAGAGCGCGCTGAGCAGGTTGTCCATGCCGTTCAACAGGCCGATCGAGAAGGCGCCCCCGCCCAGCGCCATCAGGTAGAGCGGCAGAAAGCGCTCGGCCATCTTTTCGCCCAGGCCCACCAGGACCACCATGGCGAGCAGGGCAAACATGTGCTTCTTGAGGCCCAAGAAGTCCACGATGGCCCGGCGCCACCCTGGAAGCCGGGCGATCTTCTCATTCATCAGCGCCCCCTAGACCTGGCAGGTTTCGGAAAACCTGCCAGGTCTTGCATAGCCTGCTGGTGTTGGATTCTACTGCAAGGCGCCGGAACATGCAAGCGGATTGGCGGTAGTTTGCTTTCCCATGTTTTCTTCACGTTTGTTTCACGTTTGTTTGGTACAATGAATCCAGATGATGGTACAGGAGAGTGACAGACAGTGAACTTGGAAAGATGGGTCACCAGCATATTGATCCTGATGGGCGCTGGGGCGATGCTTCTGTCCATATTGAGGACGAGAAAGATCCTGGCGCTACTTGAGCAAAGCAAATACCTTCGCTCCTGGCAAGTATTAGCCTTCCTGATGGTGCTGTTCCTGGCAGGTTACCTCGGGGCTGTTCTCCTGCTATACGCGGCGATCACGAGCCTGCTCCTGCTGTTGACCGGTGCAGTATTCTTTTTTGGCGCCCTGTTTGTCCTCCTGGTCGTCCATACGGGTTACTTGACCATAGGCAACCTGGAAGCGGAGGCGGCCATCGCCATCGGGAACGCCCGCCTGTTCGCCGAGGTGGACGGCCAAATCACCGAACTCAAGCGGGCGGAGGAAGCCATCCAGGAATCGGAACGCCGTCTGACCGATATCATCAGCTTCCTGCCTGACGCCACGCTGGTGATTGATGGCGAGGGAAAGGTCATTGCCTGGAACCGCGCCATCGAGGAGATGACAGGGGTCAAGGCCGAAGAGATGCTGGGCAAGGGCGATTACGAGTACGCCATCCCCTTCTACGGGGAGAGAAGGCCGATCCTCATTGACCTGGTACTCCTGCCCGATGAGGAGTTTGAGCGGAAATACGCCCACATCCAAAGACGAGGCCCATTCCTGGCGGGTGAAACGTACGTACCATACGTGAGGGGCAGGGCGCGCTACCTGTTCGCTACTGCCTCGGTGTTGCGCGACTCCAAAGGCAACGCCGTGGGCGCGATCGAAACCATCCGCGACATCACCGAGCGCAAGGAGGCGGAGAGGCAGATCCAACTGCTTGGACAGATCGCCCAGCAGATGAAGGATGCCGTCATCGTGACGGACAGCGATCCTGAATCGCGCATTCGATACGTCAACGACGCATTCACGACTCTCTATGGTTACACTCAGGATGAGGTTCTCGGCCAGCCTTCCTGGATCCTGTTCGCCGGGGATGATGCAGAACGCGAGCGGGTGTTCCAAGAGACGACGGAGGTCATCGCTCGTCAAGGCCAGTACAGGCTTGAATACCAGGATCGGCGCAAGGACGGCAGCCCATTCTGGGTGTCCACGACCATGAGCGCCGTCCACCTGGGCGAGGAAGGAAAGCCATACGACCTGGCGATTGTGCGCGACATCACCGATCGCAAGCAGGCTGATCAGGAATTGCAGCAGGCCAAAGCGGCAGCCGAGGCCGCCACCCAGGCCAAGAGCGCCTTCCTGGCCATGATGAGCCACGAAATCCGCACGCCGATGAACGCCGTGATCGGCATGGCCAGCCTGCTGCTGGATACCGACCTGACCCCGGAGCAGCACGAATTTGCCGAGACCATCCGCACCAGCGGCGATGCGCTGTTGACGATCATCAACGACATCCTCGACTTTTCCAAGATTGAGGCCGGCCGGATCGAACTGGAACGCCAACCCTTCGACCTGCGCGAATGCGTGGAGAGCGCCCTGGCCCTGATCGCGACCAAGGCGGCGGAAAAAGGCCTGGAACTGGGCTGCCTCATGGACGACCAGGTCCCCGTGGCCATCTTCGGCGACGAGGCCCGCCTGCGCCAGATCCTCCTCAACCTGCTCAGCAACGCCGCCAAGTTCACCGAGGAGGGCGAGGTGGTGGTGTCGCTGGCCGCCCAGAAACCGGGTTCTTGCGAAAACGGGGGTCTCTACGAACTGCATTTTGCCGTGAAAGACACCGGCATCGGCATCCCGCCGGACCGCATAGACCGTCTCTTCAGGTCCTTCAGCCAGGTGGACAGCTCGACCACGCGCAAGTACGGTGGCACTGGACTAGGGTTAGCCATCAGCAAACGCTTGTGCGAGATCATGGGCGGCTCGATGTGGGTAGAGTCCCCCTCTCCTTCCCCCCCGCAAGCGGAGTCCCCCTCTCCTTCCCCCCCGCTTGCGGGGGGGACAGAGGGGGGGTCAGGCAGCACCTTCCACTTCACCATCCAGGCCGAGGCTGCGCCGGCCCCGCTGCGCCCCTATCTACAGGCCACCCAGCTCGACCTGAAGGGCAAGCGGGTGCTGATCGTGGACGACAATGCCACCAACCGGCGCATCCTGACCCTGCAAACACAGGGGTGGGGGATGGTGCCCCAGGCCACGGGCTCTCCGGAAGAGGCGCTGGAGTGGATCCGCCGTGGCGCCCCTTTCGACATAGCGATCCTGGATCAGCAGATGCCGGAGATGGACGGGCTGATGCTGGCGGCGGAGATCCAGCGGGAGCGGGGCGGGGACGCGTTGTCCAACGTGCCATTGCCACTGGTGATGGTGAGCTCGCTGGGGCCGCGCGAGGCGAACACAGACGGCGGGGAGTTTGCTGCCTTCCTGCTCAAGCCGGTCAGGGCCTCCCAACTGTACAACGCGCTGGTGGGCATCCTTGCCACAGAGGAGCGGCCAGCGCAGCGAGAGCCAGTGGCAGACACACGGCAGTTCGACTCGGGGATGGGGCAGCGGCAGCCGCTGCGTATCCTGCTGGCCGAGGACAATGCCGTCAACCAGAAGCTGGCGCTGCGCCTCCTGGAGCGGCTGGGCTATCGGGCCGACGTGGCGGCCAACGGCCTGGAGGCGCTCGAGGCGCTGCGGCGGCAGCCGTACGACGTGGTGCTGATGGACGTGCAGATGCCAGACATGGATGGCCTGGAGGCGACGCGGGCCATCCACCAGGAGTGGCCAGGCGAGCGCCGGCCACGCATCGTCGCCATGACCGCCAACGTGATGAAAGAAGACCGGGAGGCCTGCCTGGCGGCAGGGATGGACGATTACCTGAGCAAGCCGATCCGTGTGGAGGAACTGGTCGGCGCCCTGAGCCGATGTCAGGCATTGGGAAGTCTACAGGAATGACTTCCTACCTGGCTTGAAATCGTCCCCGGCACAAGGAGCGAACGATATGACAGAACAGAGCGTGATTGACCCCGCAGCATGGGCTGGCCTGCTAGAGTCCCTGGGGGGGGATGTGGATTTCGTGGCCGAGTTGGTGGAGACTTACTTCGACGACTCGCCCAGGCTGCTGGCGGCGATGCAAACAGCACTCTCCGCCGGCAACGCGGAGGACCTGCGCAGGGCCGCGCACAGTCTCAAGTCGAACAGTGCCAGTTTCGGAGCCATGCGGCTCTCCAAAAAGTGCAAGGAACTGGAAGACATGGGCAAGGCCGGCGTGCTCGAGTGCGCTGCCGAGCAAATCCGCTACGCCGTGGCGGAATACGAGAAGGCCAGGGCGGCACTGGAGACAATCCAGAGGGATGGTCAGCATGGGGAGCAACCGTGGACACATTCTGGTAGTGGATGACAGCAAGGCCAACCGCATGATGCTGGCCCACGCCGTGGAAAAGCAGGGCCACCAGGTCACCACGGCCCAGGACGGACGGCAAGCGCTGGCCTTGCTGCGCTCAGCACAGGCCGAGCCCTTCGACGTGATCTTGCTCGACATCTTGATGCCCGAGATGGATGGCTACCAGGTGCTGGAGCAGGTGAAGGGCGATAGCGCCCTGCGGCACATCCCGGTGATCATGATCTCTGCCCTGGACGAGATGGACAGCGTGACCCGCTGCATCGAAATGGGGGCCACCGACTACCTGCCCAAGCCGTTCAACCCGGCGCTGCTGCAGGCCAGGCTCAACTCCTCGCTGGCTGCCAAGCGGCTGCGCGACCTGGAACTGGAATACCTGGAACAGGTCAACCACGTGGTTGGCGCAGCCCAGGCGGTCGAGGCCGCGACCTTCGATCCTGACAGCCTGAGCGGTGTCGCGGCGCGGGACGACGCGCTGGGCCAACTGGCGCGGGTCTTTCAGCGCATGGCGCGGGAGGTGCACCTGCGCGAGCAACGCCTGAAACAGCACTTGCAGCAACTACACCTCGATATGGAGGAAATGAAACGGGCGCTCGCCGAGCCACTCAGCGTGCACATGCCGATGGATCGCCGGCAGGCTCTGGTGCGCGGCGAAGCCTTGCCCGACCGGACCAGCGGGGCCGCCCTGTTTGCCGACATCTCCGGCTTCACCCCCCTCACCGCTGCCCTGGCCCAGGAGCTCGGCCCGCAGCGCGGCGCCGAGGAGCTGACGCGCCTGCTCGACCAGGTCTACGGCGCGTTGGTTGTCGAAGTGCACCGCTACGGGGGCAGCGTGATCGGCTTCAGTGGGGATGCCATCACCTGCTGGATGGACGATGGCCCCCCGACAAGCCCCCCACGCAGTGGGGGGTCTATGACAGCCCACCCAGGCCCATGCCAGGCCGGCTTGCGCGCAGTCGCCTGCGGGTTGGCCATGCAGAACGCCATGGCCCAATTCGCGTCGGTCGCGACCCCTACCGGTACGTCCTTTTCCCTGGCTATCAAGGTCGCAGTAGTCGCCGGGCCTGTACGCCGCTTCCTGGTGGGCGATCCACAGGTCCAAAACCTCGAAGTGATCGCCGGGCGGACGCTGGACTTGCTGGCGTGGGCCGAGCACCACGCCCGGCGTGGTGAGGTCGTCGCCGACGCAGACGTGGTCAACCAGGCCGGCGGGCAGATAGCGGTGGCCGAGTGGCGCACAGACGCGGAAACAGGCCAGCGCGTTGCCGTCATCTCGGAGCTGGCCGAGCCGGTCCCGCCCGCGCCCTGGCCGGACCTGCCCCCTGACGGCCTGTCAGAGGCCCAGTGCCGGCCGTGGCTGCTGCCAGAGGTGCACAAACGGCTATGTAGCGGGACGAAGCAGTTCCTGGCTGAGCTGCGGCCCGCAGCCGCGTTGTTCCTCAGCTTCAAGGGCGTTGACTACGATCAGGATGATCAGGCCGGGGAGAGGCTCGACGCCTACGTCCGGTGGGTGCAGGCAGAGATCGAACGGTACGGGGGCTCTCTGCTCCAGGTGATCGTCGGCGACAAGGGCAGCTACCTGCTGGCGGGCTTTGGAGCACCCGTCGCGCATCACGATGACGAAGTCCGTGCGGTCAGTGCAGCCCTGGCCCTGCAAGCCACTCCCCTCGAGTTCGAGTTCATCACTGGCGTTCAGATCGGCCTGGCCAAGGGACAGATGCGTGCCGGCGCCTATGGCAGCACTACCCGCCGCACCTACGGACTCCAGGGGGACAAGGCCAACCTGGCGGCGCGGCTGATGCAGGCCGCGACAGATGGCATGCTGTGCGATGAAGCCATCTATCAGGCTGCGCAAGCGCGCCTGGTCTTTGCCCCCCTGCCAGCCATCCACGTCAAAGGCAAGGCCGAACCGGTGGCTGTCTATCGCCCCACAGGGGAAAAGAAACACTTGACTCGCTCGCAGGCCAGGTTGATCGGGCACACCGCCGAGCGCGCTCTCCTGCGTGAAAGCCTGCAGAGCGTTTTTCACGGCACAAGTAGGTTCGTCATCGTGCAGGGCGAAGCCGGGATTGGCAAATCCCGGTTGGTTGCGGAGTTGAGGCAGCAGGCCGAAGCGATGCAGGTAGCGACCCTCTCGCTGGTCGGGGACGCTGCCGAGAAAGCGACGCCCTTATATGCCTGGCGCGACGCCCTCAGAAGGCTATACGACCTCGGCTCGCACCCCGACCCTGACGAGCAACGCCAACGCTTGGCGGATCTCTTGCAGGGCCAAACCGAACACCTGCAACTGCTACCATTGCTCAATCCGGTGCTGTCACTGGCGCTGGCCGAGACCGAGGTGACAGCTTCCCTGACGGGGCAGGTGCGGGCTGACAGGACGCACGATCTGTTGGTCACGCTCCTGCAGAACTCGTTCGAGCAGTCTCCCAAGGCGATTTTCATCGAGAACGCCCAAGACCTGGACCCTGCTTCCTGGATGTTGACCCTGGCGGTCAGCCAGCACCTCCCATCCCTGCTGCTGGTCATCACCACCCGGCCCCTTCCAGAGCCGCCGCCGCCCGGATATGCCCAGCTTCAGCAGGTGGCGCACCTCCAGACCCTCTCGCTGAAGGCATTGTCCCCCGATGAAGCGTATCTGCTGGCCTGCGAGCATCTCGGTGCGGCCGGCTTGCCGGAGCCGTTGGTCGAATTGCTTCCCAAGGCGGCAGGAAATCCGTCCTTGATTGAGGAATTGGTCTACCAACTGCGCGACGACGGCTACATCATCATCGCCGACGGGAAATGGCAGGTTGCCCCTGGTGTAGACCTGCAAGAGGTCGTGCTCCCCACCACGGCACAGGGCGTGATCATCAGCCGCATTGACCGGCTGTCCCCGTCCGAGCAACTGACGCTGAAGGTTGCCAGCGTCATCGGGCGCGTTTTCTCACACCAGACGCTGTACGACATCTTTCCCGTCACTTCCGACAAGCCCCACCTGGACAGGCATTTGCAGACCCTGGAGCAGCTTGATCTGATCTTCCAGAACGTGCCGCAGCCGGCCTACACCTTCAAGAACCTCCTGACCCAGGAAGCGGCCTATAATTCGATGCTGTATTCCCAACGGCGACAACTGCATCGCCTGGTGGCCGAGTGGTACGAGCGCACGTGCTGCGATGACCTGGCCCCCTATTACGCCACCCTGGCGCACCACTGGCGCCAGGCGGATGATCTGGCGAAGGCAATTGACTACCTGGAAAAGGCCGGCCAGCAAGCGCTGCGGAACGGCGCTTACCAGGAAGCCGAGCGCTTATTCAAGGAAAGCCTGGAGCTTGATGCCAGGTCTGGGGTTCTGAGTGCGGGGTTTTATGACAGGGTCCCTTCAGGTAGGTGCTAGTTGGCCTGTTCCCTCTCCCTCAATGAAGGCGACGTCGTCTCAACCAGTTCCAGGAGGTGAGCACCTTGTCGTCGCGTCCAAGATGGACGCGATCCTCGCGGACCTCCAAAAGCTGGCGCCGAGCGTCGGCCAGGACCTCACGCTCGTCAAGACTGCCCTTCAGCTCCAGGATATTCCTGCCCTCAAAGTCTCCCCGCTCTGTCACCCCGTAGACTTTGATGAAATGATCCGCTTGGTCGCCCAGCACGGCGCGGACCTCGTCCGGCGTCCAAATGAAGAACTTGCCTTCCTCGCCCTCGCTGTTGGCGTCCTGGGTGGAGTAGAACCCACCCAATGGATCGGTCATTTCGCGGATGACATAGTCCAGGATCTCCTCAGTGATGGTTCGGAAGAAGGGCTCGCCGGTCACCAGACAAGCGTGCAGGTAGACGCGCGCCAACTGGGCGTTGTCGTAGAGCATTTTCTCAAAGTGGCCTGCAATACCCAATACGTCTTTTGTGCTCACCGCGCGGTTGGTGCTCGATGAGTAAGCCCAAGGCAGCAGACTGCATCAACCAGCTTGCTGTTTCTCCCTGGATGGTGCCTCGGTCAGTTGCAAAAGTGCAAGTTCCGATAGCGATACCTCTGTTCCGTTACCCACGAATTGAATAGGTTTCACCTGAAACAGCACGCTTGGAGAGTCGCAGCATCGCCTCCGGGCATTGTCTCCTGCTGCCCAGTTCATGACACCAGTGGTGAGAATCGGGGATTGCAGAGCCAATCCACTGTTGCTAGTCAATCCAAGGGACTGCGAACGGCCAGGCCGCCCCGGTTGAGGACGTGGGTGTAGATCATTGTCGTTTTCACATCCTTGTGGCCGAGGAGTTCTTGGACCATTCGGATGTCATAACCTTGCTCCAGGAGGTGGGTTGCGAAGCAGTGACGGAGCGTGTGGGGACCGACCGGCTTGACGATGCCGGCCAGGCGGGCTGCCTCTTTGATCGCCTTCCTGCGCCCCCTTGCCATCGCGGACGATGATGGCCCGCCGCTCGAATTTGAGATCCTTAACGCGCAAGCGTAGACACTCCATCAGGCGTATGCCGCTGCCATATTTGACAAAGAAGCGAAGCTGGCTGTATACTGTAGGCGTTGTCGGATCTGTATCGTAAATCAGATGGCCCAGTTAAGACTCCACACAGTATAGCCGAAATTCGGCATAAGCCGGGGTAGATAGACCGAAATCGTTCGGTCTACTCAATAGTTAGGCTGCATAATATCAAAGGATATAAATTGATACATAACATGACCCAAAGGAGCTAAAGATGGATATTGTCGCTTTAATCGTTTTTATCGTTGTTCAAATCTTGTTTATCCCCCTGGCCATTGTTGGCGTTATTCTTGTTTCTTACAAGCAGTTGATTGGTAGTAAAAAGCTAGGGGCTTCATCTACCGCCACTAAAGTAATAACCTATAGGTGGATGATGGATGTTTTTGGTTTGCGAGAGGATACAGCCTCAGTAAATTTGTCTGGAGGTAAAAATGACAGAGCGATCTAGCCAACCTCAGAACCCATCCGCAGGAAATGAGCATCCCGAGGTATATTCTATCAGTCAGGACAAAGATGGCTCATTCCACTTCTCGCGCAGGGATTTTCTTTACGTCAGCGCGGCGGTAGGAGGAGCGCTACTGCTCCGGGGGGTTTGCCCGCGTTTCGGTGCAAACTCAGCACCCGGCGGGCCGATCCAAGCCGGGATGGCGCCTTTGCCCAGGGTTCCGATACATTCCGAGCCGAGTATTGCCTCAAACATCGCGGATACTCTACAGCCAAATGACCTTGTGCGTCTAATAAGCGATCGTCCTGACCTGGGCTGGGTAAAAGTTGCTACCCAGGGCGGACAGCAGGGGTGGGTGAAGCGCAGCTGTGTTGATTTTTCTCGGGCCATCAAGAGCAGTTCTCCGAATTTTGACTTGAATAGCACCTCAACTTCGACCCCCACCCCCACTCCCACACCTCCGTCCCTGACCTTTTCCGCCCAATTGCGCGGCGGGAATAAAGCCCCGAAAAGAGCTTCTGCGGCTGGACAGGCTCAGGCTTGTGGTGAACTCATTCTAAATGGGAGTTTCGAGTCCGGGAAGGTCAATTGGGCCGAATATACCACTGGAAGCATAATAAGCCTGGTGGCTGGTACCTACCATGGTGACTGGGCGGCCTGGTTCGGCGGCAATAATGCAGAAGAGAGGCTTACTCAGCTCTTCCACGTGCCGTGGGATGTCGAGGATGCTCAGACGTTGACATTCTATCTTTATGTGCTCACAACAGAGCCCGGCACTGGGGTGTATGACGTGTTTCGAATGCGTTTCCTCAATGCGGCTGGAAATCTCTTTCCCGCAACTGAGCTTCTGATTGCCGATAACAATTGGCCGGCGGGTTGGTACAAGTGGACGATAGATCTCACCGGAATGCGTGGTGTTGCCGACCAGAACATACAACTCCAGTTTGAATGTATTAACAATTCTACCAACAACACATCTTTCTATTTGGACTTGGTTTCACTGAATGTGACCTGCAGCCCCCCGCAGGTGTTTGTCTATTTGCCTCTTGTCGTGAAACAGCCCCCGCCTACTCCCACACCAACCCCATGCACCAGCGATTGCCCTGGCGACTGCCCTAGCTACTGCGGCACCGACTGCTCCACCCACTGCTCCAGCCACTGCTCCAGCGACTGCTCCAGTGATTGCCCCAGCGACTGCTGGAGCTATTGCGGTTCACATTGCGGTTGGGATTGTCCTAGCGATTGCTATTCTATCTGCAGTTACGACTGGTCTTGGTGATAAGCGTGGAAGTATACACTATTCCAATCTCCAATGCCGAGCAAGACAACGCCTATATCGTATACCGCCCATTGTTGGGACTGGCTTTTGTTGGCAACCAGGCCATGGCAGGTGTGGCAAAATCGCTGGCCGAAGAGCCGACGCGGCCGCTGGATGATGACGTTCATGCCTTTCTGGAAAAGATCGGCTTTCTATGCCCTGATCCTCCCGCACCCCAACTGCCGGCCGCGGGAGATTTTAGCCCTGCTGGCCTGACTTTGCTAATGACCAATCAGTGCCAGTTGCGTTGTACATATTGCTATGCCGCAGCGGGAGATGCTCCACCCCAGCATTTGTCCCTGGAAACAGGATACGCCGCCATCGACTATACCTACGAAAGCCTCAAAAGAATGAACCACTCCAAGTTCCGCATCGCGCTGCACGGCGGTGGCGAACCGACTTTTCCCTGGAAGACGATGAGAGACCTGGTGGCTTACGCCAAAGAGAAACCCATTCCCACCGAGGTTTCGCTGACGTCGAACGGCGTCTGGTCCAAGCAACAAACCGAATGGATCATGGCCTATGTAGACTCTGTGGGCATATCCATAGATGGCAGCCCGCAGACGCAGGATGCCCAACGCCCGTTGGCCTCCGGCAAAGGGTCAAGCCGCTTGGTGATGCAGACTCTGCGGGAGTTGGAAGCGAATCGGTTTCCCTACGGGTTGCGGCTGACGGCAGTGCCTCCATTTGACCATTTGCTTGAAGACGTTCGCTTTCTTTGTGAGAATACCCATTCCCAGCATATGCAAGTGGAGCCAGCTTTCCATCCCGAGCGCGGGGGGGGCTATAAATACAGACTGGAAGAAGGGATGCAATTTCTGCAGGCCTTCTTTGCCGCCCAGAGACTGGCCGAACAATATGGCCAAGAGCTTCGATGTGTTGGCTCGGATGTGGACAAGATCAGCCCAATACCGTGCGGTTCGCCTTTTAACTCGCTGATTGTCACACCGCAGAACAAGCTGGTTGCTTGTTTCGAGGTGACTGACGACAGTCACCCACTGGCCGAATTGATGACCATCGGGCGGATCACGCCGCAGGGCGTAGAGATCGACGAAAAAGTGCGTTCAACTCTTCGGCAAAAGATTGTCGAACGGCTCGCCTCATGCCGCGATTGTTTTTGTTACTGGACGTGCGCCGGGGGCTGCCTGCCCCGAACGCTCTTCCCGGGGCCTGACAGTCATCTGGAACATGGTGCCCACTGTGATTTGAAGCGAGTTTTGCTGCAGGAAATGCTCCTAAAGCAGATCGCGGCCGGGAATGGGCTGCGGAGGCGTGCCCCACAAAGAAGGGACGCAGGGGAGGTCCCGACTTCAGCGAGAAAAAACCATTGAAATTATTATTGGTAATGCCGCCTGGAAGCGCGTAGTATACAAAAACTGTATCCGGCTGGAATCACGGTGGGGAGCACTGTCCTTGGCCTCAATACATTTTTGGAGAGCGAGAATACGAACGTAGGCGACACTTATTTCATGGGATACAAGACCAAAAAAGGCACATTTATGGTCGTTGCTGAAACTAATTTTTGATGTATGGAGTAGCAGCCTAACACCGCATGAACCCGACCTGGCTAATCTCGCGCCTTTTCAACTGCTTCGCGCCTGAGAAGTTGCTGAGCCAGCGACTTTGCTCACGCCAGACCCGCCAGGCGGGTTATGCAAATCGTTGGGCGGCCAAGATCGACCAGAGTCTATCTTTCATAATGGAGGAATGCAGTGACAAGCACAAATCAAACCCAATACAATTCAAAGTTAGCCAACTATCCAAGACCAGCTATTGCTTTAACGGCTGTAACCTACTTGTTGTTAGGCTACCTGGAACGCCTGCCAGGGACCGTTATTCCCGCTCTGCTCTACTTCTTTGCCTTGGGGGTTCTGGCATTGTATCTTATGCCCTACGTTATTGGACTTCCCAATGGTCGCAAATCGTTCCAAGATTACTGCCGAGACATCCGTCTATTACCTGTGACGCCTCTAGGCCGAAACATTTTGCTTGGCTTGTTGATGGCTACACTTACCTTGTCCAGCATCTTCTTGGCATCGCTGCTGACAGGGCACTTTGTGTTTGACTGGAGCACGGTGCCTGCGTTGCGGTGGGTGAAAGGACTCACCCGGGGTATCTGGGAAGAGGTCTTCTTTCGCGGAATTATCTTGGTATTGTTCATGAGAGTATATCCACTACGCAAGGCTGTGTTCTTTTCAACATTTCTGTTTACTGTGGTGCATCTAAACCCAATGGCAATAAATCTGGAAATGATAGTCGATCTGGTCAGCATTTTCTTTATAGGATTGCTCTTTACTTATCTCGTACTCAAAACAGGATCGCTCTTACCAGCTATCGTTTTTCACTATGTACACAACATCTTTGTGCTGTTGGTGCAGAACACGCCAGAGGCAGATGAGACGCTCGCTTTAGCCCTCTTGTATGCGTTTCTTTGGATTGCTCTTGTTATTGGAGCAGTCCTTACAAAGTACATTGTTGAACGTTGGCCCACGAAGGGGTCAAAGACATTGGCAGCTCAAGCATAAGCGCAGCGGAGGCCGCCCAACCCCCGCTGCAGCCGACCCGCCCCTTCGGGGCTCCAGAATAGCGCACGTTTGCGACATTGGGGGTTTAACCAATGTTCATTGGTTAGCGAAGGACGGGGCGGGCGGCTGAGCTTCTTCGTTAGGCCCCGGAGGCGGAGGGCGCGATCGGAATCGAGGATGCCCGAATGGTCCTCGCCTGGGCGCGTGTGGGCACCGGAATCTTGGTGGTCCTGTCAATGGTCGCGCTGTGCAAGCAGTGCAGAACGTCCCCCCTCCCGCCCCAAAGGAGCACAACTTATGACAGCAGTCGCCCGGTTTTCCATTCGGGATTACCCGCTTCTTATCGGGGACCTTCTGCTCTCAGGACAGGAACTCCCCGGTTTCAGCCCCGTCCTTCCCACCGTGAAAGACCTCTCGATGCACTTCCCACCTGGTTCCGATCCGGTCCCACGTGCATTGAGTCAGAAGATCGTAGTTGTCGCGGACAACCTCGTCGTAGCTGGGCAGGCAAGTACAGCACGGCCAGGGACGTGGTGAGTGAACTGAGGCGACTGAGCGCCGGCACCTCTTTTACGAAGGACTCACTGGACCACTTCTTTGACAGCCTCAGCGGGGCCGTCTGGAATGACATCGGCCTCCTGGGCTTCCTCCGGGAGGGTGACCGCGTCGCGGAGTTCCGACGGAACGGCCGGGAGGTGCCGACGCAACTGTACGGAAACGTCGGACTGATCGGCTCAGGGCGGTGGGTAATCGCTTGGGGCGCCTGGCGCGCAGGGCGTCCACAGGTCCCAGGTCCTTGTGGAGCACCTCCCGATACAGGAAGAGGAGGGCGCTGAGAGCCTGATTCTGGGTGGAGCCGGCGACGTTTTCCTTCACGGCCAGGTGGGTCAAGAATGCTTCTACTTCGGCAGCGCCCATTTCGGCCGGATGGCGCACGCCGTGGAAAAAGATGTAGCGCTTGACCCAGTTGACGTAGGCCTCCTCGGTGCGGATAGAGCAATGCTTGAGGCGGATGGCGTCGCGAACCTGATCCAGAAGTTTTTTGGGGTGTTGTTCCGTCATAGGCCATTCCCCCCGATTTGACAAGGAAGCGAAGCTGGCTGTATACTGTAGGCGTCGTCGGATCTGTATCGTAAATCAGATTGCCCAGTTAAGACTCCACATAGTATAGCCGAAATTCGGCATAGGTCAACTCTCAGTAATGCTATACCGAATTCATTCAGCCTAGTAGCCAGGGTGGATAGGCCGAAATAGTTCGGTCTACTCAATAGTTAGCTGGCTCACCGAGGAACAAAGATAACAACATGAAAAAACTGATTAGCGTTGTCGCAGTTTTGGTCACACTTTCCTCCGTCGCTGGTTGCGGTGGAAGCGACGCAACCGTGACGCCACTCCCCCCCGACACACCGAAGTCTACCGATACACCAGCACCGACAGAGACACCGGAACCCACCAACACACCGGTTCCGCCAACCTATACTCCCACCCCAACCCAAACGGCTACGCCCACCAATACATCAATACCAACTGAGACGTCTACCAAGACGCCAGCACCAACTGAGACACCGACTGCAATGCCAACCAGTACCCTTCCACCAACAGCGACATCAACCCCAAAGCCACCTCCGAAGGGGTTGTGCCCTGTTGATATGTCTCTTTCTGAAGTTTGGATTTGTGAAGGTTACACCGAAGGGGTACATCAGGGGTTAGACATTTGCGGACCAACCGGAACCGCTTATAGGTCACCTGGACAATGTCAAGTTGTGGGGTTGTTCATTGCTGGAGATGGTAATCAGGGGCTTCATTTGGAGTGCAGTGATATTCCGCTCGCCAGATTATCATTTGCTCATTGTGACTTCACATTAAACAACTATGAAACGCTTGATTGGTACGGAATCTCCCATGGCGTCTTCTTTAATTCAGATGGCACCCCAAAGTGGGGAGTGGAAAACGTTAGACCCAAACAACATGCGTTTGTTTCTAGAGGAGCCGACCTGCACTTGTATATGGGTTGTACAGGGAGATGTGGATTACCCCATGTACATCTTGATGCCTGGACAATCGTAGGTGGACAATTCGATAATCGTAATGACCCAGCGGAATACTTGGATTGTTCTAAATAGATGCACACTAAACTTACTCGCGCAGACAATCTGAAGCAAAATTGATGGATGGAGAAAGAGCGGCGGTAAGGTAGCTCTCGCATAGGTGGGCAGGCCAGCTAACCACGGCTTCTGCGATCCGTTCATCCGAAACCGCGCAATGCGATGCAAGTCGCCCGGTGTGCGGGGGAAGGGTAGGTAAGGCTCGCAGTTAAGTTGAAGAGCCTTGTACAACTGTGTGTTCAAGTGGGTGCGGTGAGTGAGGCTCACCAACTCCCATCCCCCAGGTGGAGGGGAGAGAGCGTCACCCTGCGGCGGGAGACTGGTCATCAAACGTCGGGGTGCAAGGGTGAGAAGGGGATAAGCGCCAGTCGCAGGCGGCGACGCCCCAAGCGGGTGACGATGGGCAGGATGTTCGACGAAGGCACGCAAGCGTCGTCAGTTAGAACCTGCCAAAGCGAATGACAGGCAGGCCCAAAAGGGAATTGTCTCCCATCGGCCACGAAGTATGCGCGGTCGTGGCATCCACTCGGTAAAGAGGGACACGGCGTACAGTGTCGCCCTGTGGTCACGGAAAATGGACACACGGAACGGAGTAACCCATCTATGGCTCTCACGATCTTACCAGGAAAAAGGCGTGAGCAGGCAACCAACCGCAAGCGATAGGTGGGAGGGATGGCTCAAGAAGCAAAGGCCCAGGGTAATGCCTGGGATACGCTGACGTGAGCCCGGTGAGTGGGACGGTAGGGGAACTAGACGGGTTTAGGTCTTGGGCAGACGTGGCTAGAGCAGCGAGAAGGAAGCTCAGAAGGCAACGTACTGAAGACTGGCGGACGTTATCCTGGAAGAAGATCCAGCGGGACGTGCGCCGACTCCAACAGCGCATCTACCAAGCCGAACGCCGAGGTGACTGGAAGCGTGCCCGGAGCATCGAGCGGCTGCTGCTTCACTCCTGGTCAGGACGCTGTTTGGCCGTGCGGCAGGTGACACAAGACAATTGTGGGAAACGGACGCCGGGGGTGGACGGGGTAGCGAAACTGACACCGAGCCAACGGCTGAAGTTAGCCCGGCGACTGTGCCACCTGACGGAATGGGAAGCAGCGCCGATACGGAGGGTGTACATACCCAAGCCGGGGAGTACGGAGAAACGGGGGTTGGGGATACCGGTGATGGCCGACCGGGCGATGCAGGCGTTGGTGAAGTTGGCGTTAGAGCCGGAATGGGAAGCTAAGTTCGAGGCGAACTCGTATGGATTCCGGCCAGGGCGCTGTGTTCACGACGCGATAGAAGCGGTGTTCAACACGATCTGTCTCAAGCCGAAGTATGTCTTGGATGCAGACATCGAGAAATGCTTCGACCGGATAGACCACGAGGCGTTGATGAGTAAGCTGGACGCCACCCGACCGGTGGCACGCTTGGTGCGAGCGTGGTTGAAGGCAGGCATCGTGGACCAGGGCGAGACGCTATATCCAGAAGCCGGAACACCGCAGGGGGGTGTGATTTCCCCTTTGCTCGCCAACGTCGCCCTACACGGATTGGAACTGGCTCTCGTACAAGCCGCACCCCGGAAATACCGAGTCACCGTCATCCGCTACGCGGACGACCTGGTGGTGTTGTGCGCTGACCTGGACACGCTCCTGAAGGTGAAGGTAGTGGCGGAAGAATGGCTGGCGGAAATGGGACTGCGCTTGAAGCCGAGCAAGACGCGCATCACCCACACCCTGGAAGAGTACGAAGGGAACGTGGGGTTCGACTTTCTCGGTTTTCACGTCCGGCAATACCGGGTAGGAAAGTATCGTACCCGCACCTATCGGGGTCAGGAAGGGTTCAAGACTTACATCCGACCCAGCCAGCAAGCCATCCAGCGACATCAGGAGGACATCGGGGCAGTGATACGGCAACATCGGGGAGCACCCCAGGTGGCGCTCATCACGGCCCTGAACCCTGTCGTGCGCGGGTGGAGTCAATACTACCGCACGGTGGCGGCCAAGAACACGCTCAACCAGATGGACTATCAGATATCCTTCCAGCTGAGACGGTGGGCTGGGCGGCGACATCCTGGCAAGAAAGCGGGATGGCGCTTCCGACGTTACTGGCGGCGGCAGGGAAAGCGAATGAGCTTCACAGATGGGAAGCATACCCTCGTCTGCCACGCCGATACGCCCATCGTGCGGCACGTGAAAGTGCGGGGCGAGAAAAGCCCCTACGATGGAGACTGGGTGTACTGGGTAGACCGGCTTGGAAAAGACCCGACGAAACCTGACCGGATGGTGCAGTTGGTGAGGCGGCAGAACGGCAAATGCGTGTGGTGCGGGTTACGCTTGACGACAGAGGATGCGCTGGAAGTCCATCATTGGGATGGAAAGCGGCAGAACAACCACTACAAGAACCTGGTCTTGCTCCACGCGCACTGCCACGACCAGACACACGGTGAACGGTGTCAATGACAACGACCCATTCACTGAGGAGCCGGATGATGGGAAACTATCACGTCCGGTTCTGGAACGGCGGTGGAGCGGTCGCCCGCTCCACCGACCGTAGCGCAGCCGACTTGCCTTACGATGCACGTTTAACAGTCACCGTGTGTTCTCAATCGTTTTGGGCAAACAGGCCGGTCTTACGCAAACCGGCAAGCGGCTGAAGCGCGGCGTTAGGCCATCTCTACTGACAAGGCGTGGCACGTTTGATTGACACAGAACAAGATCATCGCTGCTCCAGCTGCGCCCGTAGCCCCTCCGGCTCCGTCACCGGTGCCTGGCAGGTGAAGTCGCGGCAGACGTAGGCTGCCGCTTGCCCATCCAACGGGCCACGATCCCGCAGGAGCGGGACGGCAGGAGGCTGGGCACTGGGCTCTCCCAGGGCCACCACCTGGAAGGGTTGGTAGCCACTGCGAACGACACTCAGCAGGGCTTGTGTGTTAGCGGCCTCGGGATCACCGACGATGGCAATCTCCTTGGGCTGCGAGAGAGCGTAGGCCAACGCCTGGAGCCATTGACCAAAGCCCAGCGGGTACTGGGCCATCATTGACTGCACCTGGGCCAGGGCCTGGTGGGCGATGTCGCCATAACGCCAGTCATTTGTGAAGCCGGCCAGCTTCAGCAAGGCGGTGACGGCCATGGCATTGCCTGAGGGCGTGGCGTTGTCCTGCAGGTCGCGGGGACGGGTGATGAGGGTTTCGTGGTCATCACTGGTGTCGTAGAAGCCGCCGTCCGGGGCCTGAAAGTGGGCGATCATCGTTTCTGCCAACTCCTGCGCCGCCACGAACCAGCGAGGTTCGAAGGTGGTCTGGTAGAGCTCCAGCAACCCCTCGATCAGGTAGGCATAGTCCTCCAGGTATCCGTTGAGCTTGGCCTTACCCGCTTTCCACGTGCGCAGCAAACGACCATTCTCCTGCCTCAGCTCGCGCGACAGGAAATCGGCACTGCGTTCGGCGACCAGGCGATAGTCGTCGCGATCTAAGGCTCGGCCAGCCTCGGCGAAGGCGGCGAGCATCAGCCCGTTCCACGCGGTGAGGACCTTGTCGTCGCGGCCGGGATGGACGCGTTGCTCGCGGACCTCGAAGAGCCTGCGCCGGGACTCGGCCAGGGCGGGGCGCCGGTCCATGTCGCCGACGAATTCGAGGATGTTCTTGCCCTCAAAGTTGCCATGGCGGGTGACGCCGTAGGCGGCCATGAACTCGTCGGCCTCGTCCCCCAGGGCGTCGCGGATCTGGTCTGGTGTCCAGACGAAGAACTTGCCCTCTTCCCCCTCGCTGTCGGCATCCTGCGTGGCGTAGAAACCAGCGGCGTGGTCGGTCATCTCCCGCACGACGTAATCCAGCGTCTCCTCTGCGATGGTACGATAGAACTGATCACCGACCACCTGCCAGGCGTGCAGGTAGACGTGGGCCAGTTGGGCATTGTCGTAGAGCATTTTCTCAAAGTGCGGCGTCGTCCAGTGGTCATCTACGGAATAGCGGTGAAAGCCACCGCCGAGTTGGTCGTACATGCCGCCGCGGGCCATTGCATCCAGCGTATGGGTCACCATCTGTAAGGCCTCAGAATCACCGGTTGTGTGGTGATAGCGCAGCAGGAATTCGAGCGCCATCGGCTGTGGAAACTTGGGCGCACCCCCCCACCCGCCGTGCTCCTGGTTAAAGCCCCGCCGCAGATTCCCGAAAGCGGCTGCCAGGGTTTCACGTTTCACGGTTTCACGTTTCACGCCCCCCAACACCATCTTCTGCCGCTCGATAGATGCCACCAGTTGGCGACTCCCGTCCAGCAGTTCCTGGCGCCGGTTCTGCCAGGCATCGGCGACGGCCAGCAACACATCCACGAACGCTGGCATCCCATAGCGTGGAGTAGGGGGGAAGTAGGTGCCGCCGTAAAAGGGCTGGCCGTCGGGCGTGAGGAACACGGACATCGGCCAGCCGCCGCGCCCCGCCAGCGCCTGCACGGCGCTCATGTAGATGCGGTCCAGGTCGGGCCGCTCCTCCCGGTCCACCTTGACGCTGACGAAGTGCTCGTTCAGGATCGCCGCCACCCGCTCGTCCTGGAACGATTCGTGCGCCATGACGTGGCACCAGTGACAGGCGGAATAACCAATGCTGAGAAAGATCGGCTTGTCCTCGACCTTCGCTCTCTGCAGTGCCTCCTCGCCCCAGGGATACCAGTCCACCGGGTTTTCGGTGTGCTGAAGCAGATAGGGGCTGGTCTCGTTCACCAGGTGGTTAGGCATTGCTCACTCCTATGCCGATGATTGTAACAGGAGGATAGAAAATGTCAAACTATACGAACCATGTCAGGATGACAGGTGATGGTTGTTGGTGAAGAGCACCGCCTGCAATTCCTGGTAACTGGCATTTCTACCGGGAAGCAGTACAATATGGTTGCGCGCAGAGGTGCCGCCTGCCAGGCCGCTGCCTTGCCAGCGGCTTGCGGGAAGAATGATGGTGCGCTTTTTCGCTATCCAGGGCCAAGAAGGGAGTCTCGTGAAGAAGAAACTGCGTGGACTCAAGCAGCGTGACATCCAACTGGATTTCAGCCTCTACCGGGTTGGTGTGCCCATGCGGGGCCTTTCCGACATGGAGCTGAGCGTGGTGGACATTTGGCCGGAGGGGGCCGAAAAGGCGATCGTGTTCGTGCACGGCTACGCCGGCTGTGCCGAGACGTGGGAATACCAGGTCAACCACTTTGCGCGCAGGTATCGCGTCGTCGTGCCCGACCTGCGCGGTCACGGCCAGAGCGATGCCCCCTTCACCGCGTACACCATGGCGGAACTGGTGGACGACATCCATACGCTCGCGGAGACGCTCGACCTGCCGGAGAAATTCATCCTGGTCGGACATTCCTTCGGCGGCTCCATCTGCGTCGAGTACGCCAACGCGCACGCGGAACGGCTGGAGAAGTTGGTCCTGATCTCGACGGCTGGCGAGTATCCGGTTCCCCGCACGGCGTCCTGGCTCTCGCGCGTCCCCACTGCCGCTTTCCGCCCCTGGTGGAAATACCGCCCGCGTTGGAACGCCGAGGTGCACGTGATGAAGCGCATGATGCTGAACAACATGTCCAAGTGGCAGGGCTGGCCGCTGCTACGGAACATCTGCACCCCCACGCTCATCATCACGGGGGAACGGGATCGCTATTTTCCCCGGTACGTGTTCGAAGAGGTGGGCAAGATGGTGCCGGGGGCCGAGGTGATTGACGTAGGCGCATCCAAGCACAAGGTGCAGATCGAGCGGTCCCAGGCGGTCAACCGCGCCATCGAGCGTTTCATCGGTGAAGAAGCCGAGGGGCACCGGCTGTCCTGGCGCGAGCAGACCGCGTGTGCTACACTGCCGGCGAATCGCCCCTGGCTCAGGAGCTACGGTAGCCATACGCCATGTACCGTTCCCGTTCCACGCCAGCCACTCCACCGATTCCTGGAAGCAGCAGCCGAAAATGTACCCAAGCGCACGGCGACCGTATTCTATGGCTCCAGCCTGACCTATCAGCAACTCGAATGGCAGGCCAACCAGTTCGCCCACGCATTGCACGGCCTGGGCATCCAGCCGGGAGAGCGGGTCATGGTGGTGCTGCCCAACATGCCGCAGATGATCGTCGCTTACTACGCCACGCTCAAGATCGGCGGCGTGGTGGTGCTCCCCAACCCTGACGCCGACGCGCCGGCCATCATCGAGCAGGTCCGGCAGACCGGTGCGCAGGTGTTGGTCACGCTGCGAGAGTTTGGGGCTTTGGCGCGGGCGGTACAGGCGCACGTCCCGCTCACCCTCGTCTTCGCCGACATCCGCGAAGCCGTTTCCACCTCCGTCTACAAGCAACTCCTGGCCCGCTGGGAGGCGGCCGGCCTGGGCGAACAAGATAAGGCCGACGAAAGTTACGGGGGCCATCTGATGAGAAGGTTGATGATAGACGCGGCCCGCACACCGCCCCAAGTCGAGGTCACCAGCCAGGACCTGGCCGCCGTCCTCTACACCAGTGGAACGACCGACGAACCCAAGGGGGTACGCCTGACCCACGGCAACCTGGTCGCCAACGCCATGCAGACCCGCCACTGGATTCCCGACCTGCGGTACGGCCAGGAGACCTTTCTCTCGGTCATCCCGCTGACCCACAGTTACGGCATGACCAGCGCGATGAACGTGCCGATTGCCCTGGGGGCCACCATCGTACTGCTCCCCGTCTTCGAGTTGGAGCAGGTACTCCAGCACATCAAGCAGTACAGCCCCACCATCTTTCCCGGTGTCCCTTCGATCTACATGGCCATCAACCAGGCACCCAACGTGCGCTCCTACGGGGTATCGTCCATCAAGGCCTGCATCAGCGGCGCGGCTCCTCTACCCATCGAGGTGCAGGAGGCATTCGAGAAACTCACCCATGGTCGCCTGGTCGAAGGGTACGGATTGACCGAGGCCTCGCCGGTGACGCACGCCAATCCCCTGGATGGCGTCCGCAAAGCCGGCTCGATCGGCATCCCGGTCCCCAACACCGACGCCAGGATCGTAGACCTGGTGACCGGGGAGGATCTCCCCGCCGGGCAGATCGGCGAATTGCTGGTCAAAGGGCCACAGGTGATGCAAGGGTACTGGGCCGAGGAGGATTCAGGGGACTCGGAGTCGGTGCTGAAAGATGGGTGGCTCTACACGGGTGACGTGGCGGTGATGGACAGCGACGGCTATTTCCAGATCATCAGCCGCAAGCGGGATGCGATCCTGGCCGGCGATTATAGCGTGTATCCCCGAGACGTGGAGGAGGTGCTGTACGAGAACAGCAAGGTCATAGAAGTGGCCGTCGTGGGCGTTCCGCGGGGAGAAGGCAGGCAACAGGTCAAAGCCTTCGTGGTCCCCCGCCCCGGCACCACCCTTTCCAAAGAGGAATTGCTCGACCTGTGCCGGCGCCGCCTGGAAGAGTACGCCGTGCCGTGGGAGATCGAGTTCCGCGAGACGCTACCCAAGTCGTTCGTGGGCAAGGTGTTGCGACGCATGCTGGTTGAGGAAGGGTGACTTGGCACTTTGACCGTATTGCGGCCCGATTGGATCGTCGCCCTGCTGGCGAAGCGGTCCCCCAACGTCACATATTTCGTCGAGACCGAGGAACCGGTCGTCGCCCTGACGATTGACGATGGGCCGGACGCCGCCACGACGCCCAACATCCTGGACGTGCTCAAGCGACACGGTGCGCGCGCCACGTTTTTCTTGATCGCGAGCCGCATCCAGGGGAACGAAGAGGTGGTTGCTCGCACCGTGGAAGAGCATCACGAAATCGGCAACCACCTTACGGCGGACGAACCGAGCGTTCTGCTGGACGGTGCTGAGTTTGAGCGGCGCTTGCTGGAGGCCGACGGTGTACTCTCGCGGTTCGCGGACGTGCGCTGGTTCCGGCCGGGATCGGGCTGGTACAATAGAGAGATGCTCTCGATCCTCGACGAGCACGGGTATCGGTGCGCCCTCGGCTCCGTCTACCCCTTCGACCCGCAGTTTCCATCGGCCTGGTTCGCGGCACGCTACGTGCTGTGGACTGTGCGGCCTGGCTCGATCATCATTCTGCACGACTATGGAGGGCGTGGCGAGCGCACGGCGACTGCTCTGGCCACGATACTGCCAGAACTCAGCCGCCGCGGCTGGCGCGTGGTCACGTTGTCAGAAATCACATAGTACAACGAGCGACCGCGCCCCGAGGATGGAGCGCGGTCAATGCGTGCGACGGGGAACTATCCGTCAACGCTCGGCGTAGAAGGCGATGCCCACCGTGCCAGGGCCGGCGTGGGTGCCGATGGCGGGGCTGACCGTAGTGCGGTAGACCGTGGAGATGCCAAAGCGCTCCTCGACCCGCCCGACGATCTCGTCCCCCTCCTCGGGGCTGCCCACGTCAATGATGGCAGCCTCGGCCATCCGTTTCCCGTTCAGCCGCTCTGCTGTCACGTCCAGCATCTGGGCGACCGCCTTACGCTTGGTGCGGATCTGGCACAGCGGCTCAACGGTTCCATGTTCCAGATGCAACAAGGGCTTGATGTTGAGCGCAGTACCGAGCAGACGCTTGGCCCCGCCGATGCGTCCACCCAGGTACAGGTACTCGAGCGTGTCCACGGCGAACAGCACGTGTACCCTGTCCCGCATTTCCTCAGCAGTCGCCACGACCTCAGCGAGGGATTGGCCGGCCACCGCCGCCCGCGCCGTGGCCAGGACGATGAACCCTAATCCCATCGAGGTCGAGAGAGAATCCACCACGCGGATGGTGAACTCGGGCATCTGCGCCTGCGCCGCCAGCGCGTTGGCAACCGTGCCGCTGAGTTTCGAGGAGAGGAAGACGCCGACGACCGCGTCAGCCCCGGCACCGGCCTGGCGGAAAAACTCCTCGAATTCTCCAGCCGAGGGCTGAGAGGTGGTGGGGATGACCTTGGCCGCCCGCAGACGGCGGTAGAACGCCGGGGGGTCTATGTCCACCCCGTCCCGGAGGCGCTCTTCACCCCAGGTGAGCCAGAGAGGGATCACCGGGATGCTCAGGCTGTCCAGCGCTTCCTTGGGGATGTAGGCCGAACTGTCCGTCACTACTACGATCTTACGATTGCTCATTATTATCTCCCTTCCTGATGAATCCAAGAATGCTGACAGTTAGAACACTGAACCGGGGAGCAGGATACGCCGGTGGACAAGGAGACAAGGAGACGAGGAGACAAGGGGACAAGGGACGAGGCCTTGTCTACTCTGGTCCCTGTTTCTCGGATAGTTACGATCCAGCCTTGACGACCGTGCCGCAGTAGGGACACTCAGCCGTGCGGGGATCGTGCCATTCGACTTCGTCGGGGACCAGTGACGCCCCACAGCCATCAGGGCTAGATCCCCGCACGATCGAGCAGGAAACTGAGCGCGATGGACACCAGGCCGGCGACCAGAGTGCGCAATCCGTAGCCGATCAGGCTGCGTCCAGAGATTCGCCCAAGGAACATTCCCAGCCCGAACAGGCCGAGCAGGGCGACAACCAGAGAGAGCGCATAACTGACCAGGATGTTGCCAATCAAGGAGGCCACGAAGAGCGGTACAAGCACGACCAGCGCGGCCAGGCAAGGGGCCAGGCCGTCCACCAGCGCCACGATGACCACTGCCAGGCGCGATGCACGTCCGATCTTGGTCTTGCTCTGGTCGGTGAACGACAGCCGCTCCAGTTCGACGAGTTCCCGTTGGCGCTCGGCCGCCTCGGTGAGATAGGCCCCCCACAGGCCCGAAACCCCCATGGAGATGGAGGTAGCGACGCCAATGTGGATCACGCTGCGCGCGTCGCGGACGCCACCAATGTAACTGCCCATCAGGATGCCGATCGTGGTCAGTACGCCATCGAAGGCATTCATGGCGAAATAGCGGCGGGCGATCTCTGCCACGCCAGCGATACGGCTGTACTCGCGCAGATGATTGACACCTTGGGCGAGAAGGCCCATACCGTCACGATGGCCTTCCATGGCTAGTCTTGTGTCGTGGCGACATCCTCGATAAGCAGGTTACCGGCTGCCACCTCATCAACCGAGTGAATGGCGCCGCCGTTCTCCTCGACGACACCCTTGATCATCTCGTAACTTAGACTGCGGCCCTCGATAGTGATCTTGACGTTTTCGACACGCCGGTCAATCTCGGAAAGCGAGATGTTGACCCCATCCACCCCTTCCAGGTCCGCCAGCAATTGGACCAGGGTCACGACACCCGGATCCAGGGGTTTTAGCACATCCAGCACCAATCGTCTCAGGTTCCCCATCTTCCTTCTGATTCACTCCTTCAACGGCATGAGCGCCCGGGCAAAAATCAAGTAGCCGGTGTGGGCCACCATGCGATCCATCGGCCGCAGGCGTGCGGGCACCGCCTTGTATGGCCGAAGCAACAACTCCTCCACTTCGATCAGGCCAAAGTTGGCCTCGTCCAGTGCACCGATCAGGCGAGCAACCTGATTGGTGGTCGGCAGGATACAGCCAAAGAAACCGCCGCTGGCAAGCGCCACGTGGGCCTGTGCCAGATAATCCCACGGATTGGACAGGTCCAGGAACAGCGCATCGGCGTCGCGCTCGTCGAACCCTGCCGCGACGTCGCGCAGTTTCAGCTCCACGAACTCGGCCAAACCCAACCGTTCCAGGTTCTCGTGGGCCAGGTGCTGCATCTCTGGGCGCACCTCGTAGGAATATACGCGCCCCGTGGGGCGGACTGCCCGCGCCAGGACCAGCGTCAGCCCACCACTGCCGGTACCGGCCTCGACCACGCGGCATCCGGTGCCGACGCTCATTTTCATCAGGATGTAGCCAGCATCTTTGGGATAGACGATCTGCGTCGTGCGCTTGAGATCGCGCAAGAGGTCATCAGCAGAGGGCTTGAGGAACAGGAACGGATGCCCCAGATGGGTAGACAACCGCATCCCCCAAGGGGCTCCAATCAGATCGTCGTGGGCCAATATCCCACGGTGGGTATGAAGCTGCGCGCCTGGCTCCAGCCGGACGATGAACGATTTGCGGTCGCCACCGACCAGCAGAGCCAGGTCACCAGGGTGTGCATCTTGCACGGCTTTCTCGGCAACCAACTTGTCCTCAGACATGATTATAGTACACTTCCGCCACAGCGCAACCTTGACCTTCCCGAAAGTTTCCAAGTATGCTGCGAATATCAAGGATGCTCCAAAGTAGCGGTGCGCGTGCTGAGTGCTTTCACTTGAACTTTCGGGAAGGTGGCAGTTTGACTTGAAGGCAAGATAGTGGTACACTAGGTATAGTAGTGTGGGCCACAATGTTGACGTTCCGATCTGCACGATTCTATCAGCGAACTCCAGGATAAGGAGGGTCACCGCATGGCGGAGAAGAAAAAAGTGGTCATCTGCATTGAGGACGAACCCGAGATGATTGACCTGGTTCAGTTGATCCTCGGGCGCAAGGGATTCGATCTCGTGGGCGCCGTTGGTGGGCGGGAGGGCCTGGAAACGGTGCGCCGGCTCAAGCCCGACCTGGTGCTGTTGGACCTCATGATGCCGGACATGGACGGCTGGGAGGTCTATCAGCAGATGAAGGCCGACGAAGAACTCAAGAACATCCCGGTCATCGTCGTCACGGCGAAGGCACAGAGCATTGACAAAGTCCTGGGACTGCACATTGCCAAGGTAGACGACTATGTGACCAAGCCGTTCGGCCCGCAGGAATTGCTGCAAAGCGTCAATAAAGTACTGGGGCTCTAGTCCTGAGCCCGGTGGTTCCCATCATCGTGTTCATAGGGCATGTCCAACCACCGGACGTGTCACCGTTGGCACTCTGATGGGTGGACGGTGATGCGTTCCACCTTTGCGGGAGGCAGGCGATGGAACTGAAGGTAGTGCGGATCGAGAAGCCGGAGACGGTGAACCTCATTCTGGGCCAGGCACATTTCATCAAGACGGTCGAGGATCTCCACGAAGCGTTGGTGAGCAGTATACCGGGCATCAAGTTCGGCCTGGCCTTCTGTGAGTCTTCGGGGCCGGCACTGGTGCGCGCCAGCGGCACCGACGACGAATTGCTGGAACTGGCCAAGCGGAACGCGCTGGAGTTGAGCGCAGGGCATAGTTTCATCATATTCCTGGGCGCAGGCTTTTACCCGGTCAACGTGCTGAACGCGGTCAAGATGGTACCCGAAGTGTGCCACATCTTCTGCGCCACAGCCAACCCGGTTGAAGTCATCCTGGCGGAGACGGAGCAAGGGCGCGGCATCCTCGGCGTCGTGGACGGCATTCTCACCAAAGGCATCGAAACGGAAGGCGACGTCGCCTGGCGCAAGGACTTGCTCCGCACGATTGGTTACAAGTTGTAGCAGTTCCCTATACGATGTGGACAACGGTGCGGAACGAGACACGAGGCGAGCGACTGTTGGGGCGTGTGCGTCGCTGCGCCAGTTTCCTGTGTCGCCTGCGAGGGCTGACCTTCCGGCGAACCATGGGCGAAGACGAAGGATGCCTGCTGGTGGGAGACCGTGAGAGCCGCGTGGACGCCGCCATTCACATGTTCTTTGTTTTCTTTCCCATCGCCGCGATATGGCTGGATAGGAGCGGGCGCGTGGTAGACGCCAAACTGGCGCGGCCGTTCCGCCCCCTCTACGTCCCTCGTGCGCCGGCGCAGGACGTGTTGGAAGGATCGCCAGCGTTGTTGGAGCGGGTGGGAATCGGAGATCAACTGCGCTTTGGAGAATGAATAGTGCATCGAAGAATCGTCGTCGTTCTGGCCATTTTCGTGGGGATCGGTATGCTGACTGCGCCGGCGCAGGCCCAGTCAGGCGGGCCATCGTCACCCACCACGCCATCCCAGACCACGGTACCCCAGACGATGGTGCACATCGTGCAGCCAGGCGAGACGCTGTTCTCCATCGCCCGGCAGTACGGCCTGACAGTGGATGCAATCACTCACGCCAACGGCATCGCTGACCCACGGCGCATCTACGTCGGCCAGCGCCTCGTCATTTCCGGCGGCAAAGGAGGAGTGGACACAACAGACACAGCGCCCTACATGATCCAGGCGGGCGACACGTTATTCTCTATCGCCACGCGATACTTGACCACCTGGCAGACGCTGGTCGAGATGAATGGCCTGCTTTCGCCCGACGCGATTCATGCCGGGCAGATCGTCCAGGTCCCGGCGCTGGGCGAGCCGGCCACCGCCGAGCAGGTCACCCGCCCACCAGTCAGCGGGGGCGTGGTCTACATCGTGCGCCCTGACGATACGCTGCTCCGCATTGCGCTGCGCTACGGGGTCTCCCCGTGGGCATTGGCGGCTGCCAGCCGCGTAGCGAATCCGGCCCTGATCTATGCGGGCCAGGAACTGGGAATCCCCGGCGACGGGCCTGGCCTGTTGCCGGCCCCCTTCGTCTCTGTCGAGGTACAGCCGTTGCCGGTGTCTCAGGGAACGACCCTGGTGGTCGCAGTGCACACCACAGAACTCATCACTTTGAAGGGAAGCCTGTTCGGCCAGGAAGTGGGCTTTGCCGAAGAAGGGGGCACGTATTACGGGCTGGTAGGAGTTCACGTGTTCACAGAACCCGGCCTGTATGACCTGGAATTGAGAGCCGTAGATGGACAGGGCCGGAACACGGCGATCACCACCGGTGTCATCGTGCAAGATGGGAACTTTGGCCACGAGCGAATCAACCTGCCTGCCAGCCGGACCAGCCTGCTCGATCCGGCCGCTATCGCCGCCGATCGCGAGCGCCTCGACTCGCTACGCCACACGTTTATCCCGGAGCGGTATTGGACGTTGCCCTTCCAACGCCCATGCGCGGGGGCGATCTCCTCTTACTTTGGCACTCACCGCGCATACAACGACGGGCCATACACCAGTTATCACGCAGGGGTAGACTTTCGGGTTCCAGGAGGCACACCGGTGGTTGCACCTGCGGGGGGCGTGGTGCTGCTGGCCGAGCCACTGACCTTGTTGGGCAATGCCATCGTCATAGATCATGGCTGGGGGGTGGTGACGAGTTACGCGCACCTCTCCGCCATCGAGGTCCAGGCTGGCCAATGGATCTCGCAGGGTGAACTGATCGGCAAAGTGGGGAACACCGGCCTGTCCACGGGCGCTCACCTCCACTGGGAGATGTGGGTCAGCGGGAACAGCGTGAGCGCGCTGCAGTGGCTGGAGGAATCCCCTCCCTGGACAGCCCCCGCGTGGTCAGCGGCCGGCGGCTGATGGCCTGCCGCAGGCTGACAGGTCGGCGCCTCTCAGCAAGGTGAAGGGTCGGCCTCACTTGCGCCCACGTCCTCGCTGTCGCAGGGGCCGCTCTCTTCTTCGATGAGCATCTGGGCCTGGTCAGCATACGGAGCCGGTACCAGGATCCGCACTTCTCCCAGGCCATCTACCGTGATGCCGATGACGCGCCCCAGGCTCTCATAGTCCAGCAGCACCGGGATGCCCGCGTCCTCCAACTTGGCCTTGATCACCTGAGCCCTCAGCAGTCCTTGCTCTATGCACACCACGATCATCCCAGGGTGACGTGAGTGCTCTTGCTGTTTCTGGTGTTTACCCTCTTGCATGTTTCGCCTCCATGGACATCAATCCTAGTGTGCCTCAACTGGGCATATTTGTCAAACTGGGACAAGCCTGGTATAATAGCACCTGTATTTCTGCGGTGACCCGTATGTAGGAGAGGTGACGTTGATCCAGCGCAAGACTCAGAACCCCGCGTATTGGGGCGACGAGTTTACGATAACTCCAGACGACATCCAGCATCTCAGCACATTGTTGGTCGAAGAGGAACTGCCGCGCTCGGCTCAGGAACTGGGCCGGGCCCTGGTTTTGTACCGCTGTGGCCAGGAAGAGGCGCTCATTGAGCGCGCCATGTCCAAAGGCACCCCGTACCAACCCGGGCGCAGTTACGAAATCGGCGAGCAAGTAGTCTTTCCGGTATTGGGCTACCGCGTAGGGGAAGTCGTGGGCGTGCGCCCCGGCCACAATCCTGAATATGGCTCATTTCGGGTGGTCCAGGTGCGGTTCGAAGGTGGCAAGAAGCGAGAGTTTGCCGCCGAATTGACGATTGACCACCCGCTCAACCACGAATCCCAGGCCGACACAGGGGCAGGTATGGAATGGCGCACACCTGAGGAGCTGGCCGCCCTGTATGGCCCTCAGATCGGGGCGATATTAGAGAACCACCTCGAATCCGAGCCCAGTTTTACTCGCCTGGCCGGCAAGTGGTTCCGCCGGGACCTGCTGGTCGAGGTGCACACGGGGCATCTGAACCTGGCGGAGGCAGTGCTCGACGTGGCGGCAGGAGGACCGTTGCCAACGGATGCCCTGCTGGGCGACCTGGAACTGCCGGAAGAGATCACCCCACAGTTACGGGTCTTTTCGCTGAATTATGCCCTCCAGGAAGATGAGCGCTTTGACGAGGTGGGGCCAGCGGGCGAAGTACTGTGGTTCCTCCATCGCATGGAACCAGCAGGCGTCCAGTCCGTCCCCACCTATCTGCAATATCAGCCCTTAAAGTACGACCCTCTGTTACTGACCAGCGAGATGCTGTCATTGGAGCGGGAACTGGACGACGAATGGGCAAACCTCAACGGGCCGGCCGAGGTCCATGAGCCGATGACGATCGTCCTCACCTATCCCCACTGGAGGTCCGGCACGTTGCCGCTTGCCAGCCAGCTGGCGCACATCTTCCCGACCGGCCGTACGCGCCGCATCCGATTCCTTATCGTGGACGGCGAGACAGGGATGGAGATGCCGGCCTGGGTGGTGCGCGAGGGCCGTTACGTCTATGGCCTGGAAGAGTGGTACCGGACCCACGACGTACCGGCAGGAGCCTACCTGGAACTGGCGCGCGGCCACAAGCCGGGGACGGTCGAAGTCAGGCGACGCAGCCGCCGGCCCAGGCGGGAATGGGTTCGCGTCGCCTTATCGGTCGAAGAGCAACTGACCTTCGAGATGCGTAAGAAACTCATCGCCTGTGAGTATGACGAGTTGAGAATCGTGGCAGAGGAAGATTCCAGAGCAATGGACGCTGTGTGGACCCGCGCGCACGAGCAGCGACTAACACTCGCCCAGCTGATCGCCAGGGTCTTTCCCGAACTGGCCAAACTGAGTCCGCAGGGCACTGTTCACGCAGCGACGCTCTACAGTGCGGCCAACGTCGTGATGCGCACCCCACCCGGTCCGCTGCTGGCAGAACTGATCACCAGTGGCACGTATGCACCGGTGGGCGACAACTATTGGGTCTTGCACGCAGGTCCCAGTGGAGTCTAGGGCTGTGCCGATGGTCAAAATGACGGTTGTTCCTTCATTACCCACACTGGTCAAGCCCACACTCGACACGCCCTTTCACGTGGATTACGAGTGGTGGGAACGGCAGGGGCTGCACATTGGCGTGGAGTTACGAGCCCACCTGTGCCAGGAACATCGGACTGTATTCGCCGAACACTTCGATACGGAGAAGATTGACTGGGTAGACGAGCAGACCGGCGAGGTGACGCAGGTAGACGGGCTGCAACACGTGCTGCAGGCCCATTGCAGCAAGCAGCCTGGTTACATCAACGAGCACCTGTCGTTGGTGGACGCCGTGTTCCGGGTATTCCTGGCGAACGGCAATACCCCCAAGACATGCAAGGAATTGGGCAGCGCCATCGGCCAGCTGCCGGACAAGATCCTGCGCACACTCTCGGGTCAGCAAGTCTACAAGGGGATCCGGCCCACACAACGGGGTTAACCGGACGCTCAGGCAAGCACACTCGCGCCGCGACAGCCGTCGCGGCGTTGTTGTTCACCTACCCTCGCACGCCCAGGCTTGACAGGGGTACGCCATTCGGTTAGAATATCATCATACGCCCCAGTAGCTCAACTGGACAGAGCATCGGACTTCTAATCCGGTGGTTGCAGGTTCAAGTCCTGTCTGGGGCGCCTGATGAAGCGATGAGCGCACCTGTACTCGTGACCGGCGCAACTGGTTTCCTGGGGCACACCTTGTGCCCCTATCTTGTTGAGCGCGGCTACTCACTGCGGGCGCTCGTACGTCCCTCCAGCACACGCGACTTCTTGCGTTCCCTGGGCGTGGAACTGGCCTGGGGCGACGTCCGCGATCCCACAGCGGTCCATGCGGCGATTCAGGGTTGCCGGGCCGTCGTGCATGCTGCCGGCAAGTTTCGCTTCTGGGGGCGGCGCGAAGACTTTTTCGCGGCCAACCTGGAGGGAACCCGGAACCTGTTGGAGGCAGCACGACAGGCGGGCGTGGAGCGGTTTGTCCACGTCTCCACGATTGCCGTCATCGGTGCACCGCGTAGCGGCACGACGATAGACGAGCAGTATCCCCCTACCCCTCGAGACGACTATCAACGCAGCAAACTGGAAGGCGAACGGCTGGCATTGCATTATCACCAGGAACATGGGCTGCCCTCTCTCGTCCTGCGGCCCGGTGCGTTCTACGGGCCGGGTGGCCGGTATGCGTTGAACCGGCTGTTCTTCGAAGACCCACTGAAAGGGCTCCCGATGCAGGTCTATGGCGGCCAGCACATTACATTCCCTGTCTACATCCGAGACGTCGCCCAAGGCGTGGACCTGGCCCTACGACGGGGGCAGCCCGGCGAAATATACAACGTCAGCGGGCCCAGTCTAAGCCATCGGGCGATCAACGACATCGTTGACCGCTTGCTGGGCTATCGCATCCAACGGCTTGACGCGCCGGCCTGGGGGATGCTCGCCCTGGCACAGATTTGGACGTGGCTCTCGCGCTTTACCGGGCAGGAACCCTACTACCCGATCAACCTGGCCTTTTACGTCTTCTACGACTGGCAGGTCTCCAGCGAGAAGGCCCAGCGCGAGTTGGGATTCGTCCCAACGCCGTTCGAAGAAGGCGCACGGGCGACGTTGGATTGGTACCGAGAATTGGGCGTAGGGCCAACCCATCGGTTGACACGACTGGTCGCACGTATGACGCGGAGGGAACTATGAAGGTCGTTACCGTGGATGAGATGCGCCGCATCGAGGCCGCTGCGGACGCAGCCGGCCATTCCTACGCCGCGATGATGGAGCAGGCCGGACGAGCGGTAGCCGAAGTCATCGTCGCGCGGCAGGAGGTGCGGGACAGTCCCATATTGGTGCTGGCGGGACCAGGCAACAACGGCGGCGATGGGCTGGTGGCGGCGCGCTATCTGGCCGAGGCCGGCGCTCACGTAATCTGTTACCTGCTCAAGCCCCGCGACCCTACCCAAGACGTGAACTTACGCCAGGTGCAGGAACAGGGCATACCTACCCTGTTGGCCAGCGAGGACGAGGCCTGGCCCAGACTCCAGCGCCTGGTGCAAGAGGCGGACATCGTGGTGGATGCGCTGTTGGGCACCGGAACGAGCCTGCCGGTGCGCGGCACGCTGGCGAGCATGCTGGCCCAGGTGAAGCAGACGCTGGCAGCACGCAAGCAACCTCCACGCCAAACCCTGACCTCGTTAACTGCCCCCACCCTTTCCGTCCGGTACACCCCGCCGTTGGTCGTCGCCGTGGACGGTCCCAGCGGCCTCGACTACGACAGCGGCGCACTGGACGAGGTGGCGTTCCCGGCCGACCTCACGGTAACCTTTGCTTACCCCAAACGCGGGCACTTGCGCTTCCCTGGCGCTGGTGCGCTGGGCGAACTGGTGGTCGCCGACATCGGCACCGACCCGACCCTGGCGGCCGGCGTGACGCTGGAGGTGCTCACGCCAGAGATGGTGCGGGGGTGGCTTCCGCCACGCCCATTGGACGCCCACAAAGGCACGTTCGGCAAAGCGCTGATCGTGGCCGGCTCAGTCAACTACACGGGAGCGGCGTACCTGGCCGGCGCCGCGGCGACCCGGGCCGGGGCTGGCCTGGTCACGCTGGCGTTGCCGGCCGCGATCCACGCCGCAGTGGCGGCCCGGCTGGCCGAGGCCACCTACCTGCTGCTGCCCCACGAACTCGGCGTCATCGCTGCCGCAGCCACTCACGTGTTGGCCGGACGGATCGAAGGGCACGATGCCCTGTTGCTGGGTCCCGGCCTGGGGCACGAGCGGGAGACGGTGGCCTTCTTCGAGGCGCTCCTGAGCGGTGCAGGAGCACGGAGGCGGCTGGGGTTCGTGGGAACGGAAGAAAGCGAGGCCCTGCCGCGGGTAATGCCACCGCTGGTGATGGATGCTGATGGATTGAACATCCTGGCTCGGATGGAAGATTGGCCGAAACGGTTACCCCCGGCGAGCATTATCACTCCACACCCGGGCGAGATGGCCCGGCTGATGGGCTGCACGGTCCGTGAGGTACAGGGCGATCGGGTGGCGGTGGCCCAGTCGCAGGCCGCGGCCTGGAACCAGGTGATCGTCCTCAAGGGCGCGTACACGGTGGTGGCCGCACCGGATGGCCGCACCGCCATCGAACCATTCGCCAATCCGGGGCTGGCCACGGGGGGCACCGGGGACGTATTGGCAGGGACGATCGTAGCCCTGCGCGCACAGGGATTGGGTGCATTCGAGGCGGCCGCAGCCGGGGCCTATCTGCACGGCCTGGCCGGAGATCTGGCGCGAGCGGAAGTAGGGACGGCAGGAATGACAGCCGGAGACCTGCTGACACGCCTACCACAGGCATGGCGCCGCGTGGTCGGGGCGTAGCGCGGCAGAGACAAGCCCACCGCGCTCGCCCGACAGCCTGCTATCTGGATCTGGATTGACCCTGGGGAACAGTACGGAGTCGGAACTAGGCGGCCCCGGTGGATTCAGGCTCCGTTCCCTTGCGCCTGGCAGCCGCGGCGGCCTTTTTCGTTTCCTGAACCGCCTCTGTCAGTTGCTTCTGGCCTTCCTCCAGAATGACCCGGCTCTGGGCCTGGAGCTCTTCAGCACGGCGCTTGATGTCAGCAGCGACGGCCTCGGCCTTGGCCCGGGCCTCATTCAGCGCACCCTCGGCCTTACCCTGCAGTTCGACGGACTTTAGCCGGATCTGCTCGCGCGTCTCCGTCCCAGACTGCGGGGCCAGGAGGAGGGCAGCCGCCGTCCCCACCAGCCCACCTACCAGGAAGCCAGCCAGGAAGGCCCCAATCTCACCACCACCGTTGTTGTTGCTCACTGTCTACCTCCTCAAGAAGCATACTATAGGCACGGGACTCCTGGCGATTTCTCGCCCGGCGATTCCTCGCCCGGCGATTCCCCGCCCATCATCCGTGCGACCGGATCGTGTCACCCTCCGGCGCGGCAGGAAAACCGTCTACTTTTCCTGCTGGTCGCCCTCGCGTAACCCAGTGATCTCATGCACGATGCGCCGTGCTCCAGCCAGATACCCCGACCACTTGATCATCGGCGAGACCATGTTGTGGCTGACAAACTGCGTGGTGCCACGCACTGTCGCCAGCGTTTCGTTGGTCGCCTCCAGCATGGGCTTGACCTCGTCCCGCAACAACACGACCAGCGACTGCACCTGTAGCATCAGCACGATCAAGAGGGCACCGATGATCAGCGTTTCGAATGCGACGAAGATGATCGCCGCATCGCGGAGCAACCCCACCACGACTGCTCCAGGGCTGGGGCCTGCACCTGCGTACGTGGCCCGGTATGCATCCACCGATAAGAGCACCAGCAGCACCACCAGGCCCAGTAGCAACAGGCCAGCGACGACCAGGCCCGTGATGAGCAGCCGCCGCGCTCGCAGTTCTGCCGGTGATCGTTCCACGACCGCAGGGGGTTCTGGCCTCGACGGCACGGAAGACTCGTTGGTAGGCACGGCTTGATCTTCCATCATAAAGCCATTATAGCATAGGTCGTTGCGCTTTACAAATGACCCCACCTCCCAAGACGACCTCGCCATCGTACAGGACCAGAAACTGCCCCGGCGTCAAGCCCCGCTGAGGCGAGAGGAAGCGCACGTGGGCTGCCTGGCCTGGCAGCGGCGTGACCGTCACTTCGGTCGCCCGCGCACGATAACGAATCTGGGCGGTAGCCTGGAAGGGGACCATGGGCGTCGCTCCGCCAATATAGTGCATCTCTGCAACCAGACATTCCACCTGGCTCAGTTCCTGCGCGGGGCCCACGATGAGCGCGTTCTCCGCTGGCTCGATGGCGAGCACGTACAAAGGTTCCGCCGCTGCGACCCTCAGCCCCTTGCGCTGCCCGACGGTATAGGCGGGCAGGCCCCGGTGCTGACCGAGCACCCGCCCGGCGGTATCGCGGATGGGGCCGGGCCGGAATAGGTGAGGAGCCTGATGGGCCAGAAAATGGCGATAGTCGCCATCCGCCAGGAAACAGATGTCCTGGCTCTCCGGCTGTTCCGCCACGGGCAGCCCGCGCCGGCGAGCGATAGCCCGCACCTCCTGCTTGGTCAACTCGCCCAGCGGAAAGAGGACGTGGGCCAACTGCTCTTGAGTCAACGCATGCAAAAAATACGATTGATCCTTGTGCAGGTCACACCCGCGCAGAAGCAAGTAGTGGTCTTCGACCTTCTGCACACGAGCGTAGTGACCTGTGACCAGAGACTCCGCCCCCAGTGCCAGCGCACGTTCCAAGAGCAGGCCAAAGCGGATCGTACGATTGCAGGGAACGCATGGGTTGGGCGTGCGACCAGCCGCGTACTCGACCACCAGATAGTCCACCACCTGGGCTTTGAAGGGAGTCTCCGCGTTGATCAGATAAAAGGGAATATCAAGCCCATCGGCGACACGGCGCGCACGGTCCACGGCCTCGGGCAGGCAACAACGGTTGGCACGGGCCTCATCCCCTCGCCCAGGCTCGGCCCACAACCGCAACATGACACCGACGACCTGGTACCCTTGCTCCACCAGGAGCGCCGCTGCGACAGCGCTATCCACCCCCCCACTCAGCGCAACGACGACCCGCCCACCCCCCTGGCCCTCCTCAATCTCCGATCTCCAATCTCTATCCGCCCGTTCACCATTCGCCATGCGCTTCATCCCCGTGCTCTCAACCGCCTGACAACACCCGGCAGTACCTCGAGTATACGGGCCACGTCGGCCTCGTCGTTGGCGTGCCCCAGGCTGAGGCGCAGGCTGCCGACGCTCCACTCTGGAGTAAGCCCCAGCGCCACGAGCACAAACGAGGGCTCCGGTTCCCCCTCAGCACAGGCAGCGCCGGAACTGGCAGCGATGCCCGCCAGGTCGAGGTTCAACACCACCGACTCCCCCTCGACGCGCTGGAAGGCAAAACTGGCGTGGTGCGCCAGGCGCTGTGCAGGATGGCCCGTCAGGCGACTGCCTGGGATACGTTCCAGGACCCCTTCGATGAGCCGATCGCGCAGGCGGCGCAAGCGAGCCGTTTCGGTAGCCCGTTCCTCTTCGGCCAGGCACAGCGCGGTGCCCAGCCCCACAATCCCCGCGACGTTGACCGTGCCCGGACGGCGCCCACGCTCGTGGGCGCCACCGGTGATGGTAGACAAGAGGGGAGTCCCGCGCCGCACGTAGAGCAACCCGACCCCCTTGGGGCCGTAGAATTTGTGCGCCGAAAGGGCCAACAGGTCTGCGTTGAGACCATCCGGGGCCACCGGCAACCGTCCGGCAGCCTGTATCGCGTCCGTGTGAAACGCGACGCCCCGCTCGCGGCAAATCTGGCCAATCTCGGCTACGGGCTGCACGGTACCGACTTCGTTGTTGGCGTACATCACGCTCACCACGATAGTATCGGGCCGGATCGCGGCTGCCACGTCGTCCGGGTCCACGCGCCCGTACTCGTCTACCGGTACCCGCGTGACTTGAAAGCCGAACAGGTCGCGCAGTTGGTCCACAGTGTGTCCCACTGCGTGATGCTCAATGGAAGTGGTGACCAGGTGATTGCCGCGGCCGCTTTGTCGCGCAGCCCAGGCCAGGCCCCGCAGCGCCAGGTTGTCGGCTTCGGTGCCCGAGCCGGTGAAGACGATCTCGGCGGGCCGGCAACCCAATACATCGGCCACGGTCTGCCGGGCCTGCTCGAGGGCACTCGCAGCCGCCTGGCCCATCGCATGGGATGACTCACTATTGCCGAAAATCTCGCTCCAATAAGGAGCCATGGCCGCGACCACCCGTGGGTCTACCGGGGTGGTCGCGGAATGGTCGAGGTAGATGTGACGCTCTAGTCTGTCCATACGTCGTCCCCTGACTTGCGAATGCAGTCGTATTGTAACACGCGGTGAGGATGGCGTCAAACGACTACGACTCAAAGTTTGCTTAGCATCCCAAATCGTGCTATACTGCGGACTACCGCTGAGGTTGCTTGCACGAGCGCGTCGCCGACGAGATGGTGATTTCTCAGTCGCTTGAGTGCTGGAGTACTTGGGTATACGGATAGCCGATGAGCCTATCGTGAGCAGTGAGACAGAGCAGCAGGCGTGGGTGGAGACGTGGGCCAGGCGCCTTGAGACACTGGGACTCTCACCCGTGGTGTTACCGCTCCTCGACATCGTCCAGGCCTTGGGGTTCCTGGGTAGCCAGGCGCTTCTCCTGGTCCAGCCGTTGGTGGCGGGCATCATGAGTGACACCGCCCTGGAGCGAACCATGGCATTGCTGGACGACCCAGAACTGCTGGAGCGGTTGAGGGCCTGCCTGGAAGAAGGAGAATGCTAAAGAGAGTCAGAACATGAACGTTGGGGCTATCCTCCTGTTGATCCTGAGCGGCCTGCTCCTGATCGCGCTGCACATCCTGCGCCGCAAGAAGGGGCCGCGTCCCAAGATACGCCCGCTGCCGGCCTTCAAGGACCTCAGGGCCGAAACGGGCTATGCCGCTGAGAGTGGTGGGGCGGTCCACATCGCGCTTGGCAACGGCGGGCTAAGCGGAGAAGACGCGGCACAATCGCTGGCTGGGCTGCAAGTCGTGAAGGCATTGGCCGACACGGCCATCTCCTACGGCACTCCTCCCATCATCACCGTGGGTGATCCGACGTTGCTCATTCTGGCTCAGGACATCCTGCGCCGGGCTTATGAACGAGCCGGCGCGGCCGAGTCGTACGATCCCAGCCTGGTGCGCTTCGTTGCGCCCTCACCAGTGGCTTATGCCGCCGGAGCGGCTTATGCCGTCGCCAGCGAGAACGTGACCGCCAGCATGATGGCTGGCACTTTTGGAACCGAGGTATCGCTGATCGCCGACGCCGGAGCCCGCCGCGACCTGCCCCAATTGGCCGCTGCGGCCGATCCGCGTGCCCTGGCAGCCCTCTATCCAGCCACCGACCGGCTGGCCGTGGGAGAGGAATTGTTCGCCGCTGGCGCACAAATGACCGGAGATCGGCGCTACCTGATCGGCCTGTTGGCTCAAGACGTCCTGCGCATAATCCTGGTATTGGCCATCCTGGTGGCGGCTGGGCTGGCGTTTCTCAGTAGTGGGAGAGGTGGGTGACGCCGATGAGCAATCTCGTCAGAAGATGGATTCCGGGCCTCCTCTTCGCCACGCTGCCGGGTCTGGTCGTGCTGCTCGGATACCTGTTTTCCCCATCGCCCGCTGGGTCGTTGCCGGGCCAGTTCGTTAAATGGCGCGACATTCTGATCGAGTGGGCCGTCATCGTGGCCGCTTTCGCCTTCCTCCTGGGCATATTCAACATTCTGCGAGTCCACGGAAATCGAATCAGCCGGCGGCAACAGGGTTGGCCATATAGCCTGGTACTGCTGCTCGCCCTGGTGCTGGCGTGGGTTCCTCCACTTTTGCCTGCGAACATCCCTGCCCGAGACGTGGCCAACCGCGCCGTGTTTGACTACGTGATTGCCCCGTTGGGAGCAGCACTGGCCGCGCTGGTGGTCTTTACCCTGGTGTTGGCCGCCTTCCGCTTGCTGCGCGTGCGGCGCAGCGCAGGAGCCGTGTTATTCTTGGTTGTTGTGGCAGCAGTACTACTGGGCAGTGCCCCATTCACAGGCCTGGAGTGGCTGGCCGACGTCCGGGACTGGATCGTCAACGTGCCAGGGATGGCAGGGATGCGCGGGCTGCTACTGGGAGTGGCGCTAGGTACGGTGATCACTGCCTTACGGGTCCTGTTGACCAGCGAACGGCCTCATACTGAGTCCTGAGTGATCCTGCCATGATCTATTGTCCGAAATGCGGCACGGCGAATCGAAGAGGAAGCCGTTTCTGTAACGAATGCGGCGAACCGCTGCCGATGCGCACGGCGCTGCGCTGTCCCCTGTGCGGCACCATGAATCCGGTCAGCAACACGTACTGTGACCGGTGCCAGGCCCGCCTTCTCCCACTGGCTGCTCCAGCCTATGCAGAGCCGGAGCCGGAGCCGGCAGCACCACCAACTGAGGAGGCAGCCGAGAGAGTCGCGCCGGAGGGGCAGGAAGCGGAGGATTGGCTGGCGCAACTCCGGGCTCCGGCAGAGGAGGAAGCGGAAGAACCAGTGGGCGCGAGTGAACCGGCCGAGACGGCGGAGCTCCCGGCCTGGCTACGCGACGTCGGCCCCATCGCGGTGGAGCCCCAGCCCGCTCCGGGCGAGAGAGCATTCACCGAACCGCCCACTGAAGAAGCAGGGTGGCCCCAGGAACCAACCCCGGCCGAGGTCCCCGACTGGCTGCGGGAGATTGCGCCGCCAGAGGCGGCCGTCGTCCCCGAGGTTGAGCCGGAGGAGAGCATGCCGGTGGAACTCCCTCCTGCCCCGGCCGAGGTGCTCGACTGGCTGCGGGAGATTGCGCCGCCAGAGGCGGCCGCCGTCCCCGAGGTTGAGCCGGAGGAGAGCATGCCGGTGGAACTCCCTCCTGCCCCGGCCGAGGTGCTCGACTGGTTGCGGGAGATTGCACCGCCAGCGGCTGCGGCAGTAACGGAAGCCGAGCCAGAGGAAGCCGTACCCGTCACGCCTCCTCCTGTCTCGGCCGAGATGTTCGACTGGCTGCAAGAGATTGCGCCACCGGCGGCTGCGGTAGTACCCAAAGCCGAGCCGGAGGAAGTCTTGCCGATGGAGCTTCCTCCCGTCCCGGCCGAGGTTCCCGACTGGCTGCGAGGGATTGCGCCACCGGCGGCTGCGGTAGCCCCTGAAGCCGAGCCAGAGGAAGCCATACCGGTCGAATTCCCCCCTGTCCCGGCCGAGGTCCCCGACTGGCTGCGGGAGATCGCACCGCCGGAGGCGGCTGCGGTAGCCCCTGAAGCCGAGCCAGAACAAGCCATACCGGTCGAATTCCCCCCTGTCGCGGCCGAGGTCCCCGACTGGCTGCGGGAGATCGCACCGCCGGAGGCGGCTCCCCCTGAGACTGTGCCACCGGTTCCACAGCGGGTCGAGGTTCCTCCAGAGGCGAGAACCACCGAAGTCCCGGAATGGTTGGCCGCGCTGATGGCCACGCCCACCGAGCCTTCTGCTCCAACCGCTCCTGGCCTCGAAGGGATATTCCCACCCTCTCCGACCGAACCCGGGACCGGCGTAACGGAAATGGAGGGGTTGGCACACGCCGAGATCCCTGCGTGGTTGGAGGCCCTGCGCCCACGCACCGAGCCAGCCGAGAAACCGGTGGAGACAGAACCCATGGAGGCCGAGGGACTGTTGGCCGGGCTGAGTGGCGTCCTCCCCCCAACCTTGGCTATCCAGACTCCTGCCACTCGCGAAGGCGCGCGACCGTCCGAGACCAGCCAGGCGAGCCTGGCCCGAGCGCAACTGCTCCAGGGTCTACTGGCCCAGCCTGCTGAGGGTGCGCAGCCATCGGCGGGCCAACGCGGATGGGTACATCCGGGCCTGCGCAGCGCCGCCCGCACTGCGGCACGCATGCAACGTTGGTTGGTCCTGGTTGTGCTCCTGGTCGCGGTGGGAAGCACGCTGATCGCGCCCCTGATCATCCCGCCAGGGGGAGATCTTCCAACATTGACCCAGCCAGCCCGATCCCCGGCAGCGGACAACAGGATGGACTTTCAACGTGTGACGAGAATGCACAGTGCGATTCAGGGTTTGAGCGCAGAGAGTGCTGTACTGGTCGCTTTCGAGTACGGCCCAGCGGAGGCAGACGAACTGAACGCGGTGGCAGAACCGATCCTGCGTCATTTGCTGGACCAGCGAGCGCGCATTTCTATCGTCAGCACGAGGCCCGAGGGCCAATCCACCGCGGCCGGGTTGCTGAATCGCATCACCGCAGCCGAGAGGGGATATACAGCAGGCCAGTATACACTGGCAGGCTACCGGACAAGTGAGGCCATGGGAGTTGCGCAATTGCTGCGCGCCACCGAGACACGCCCGGCGCTGGTCCTCGTGCTGACAGCCCAGCCTGGGCCGTTGCGCTGGTGGGTTGAGCAGACACGGGCGCTGTACGGCGACGCCCTCCCGGTCGTGGCAGGGATGAGCGCAGCCCTGGAACCGGCTGCTAGCCCATACCTGGAATCAAACGCGAGACAGCTCGAGGGGGCGATCAGTGGTTTGAGCGGGGCTGCCGCCTACGAAGCGCTTCGCCAATCGGCAGGGCAGGCCACACAGCGGCTCAATGCCCTGGCGGCGGGTCACGTCGCCATCGTCGGACTGATGATCCTTGGGGCCGTGTTCTACACCTTCAGCGGCGCACGTGTCAGTGGCCCACCCAGTAGCCCACAGGGGAGGGGAAAGTGATGCTCGAGACCGCTGGCCTGGTGGTGGGAGCAGTACTGACGCTCCTGATTTTCAGTTATCTCTTGGGGGACAATCCCCTCTACCGGCTGGCCCTACATCTTTTCGTCGGTGCACTGGTGGGCTACTCGTTCGGTGTCGTGGTCCGCGATGTGCTGCTGGGTATGGTGCTGGGGCAGTGGTTGGCCGATCCGCAAGCCATGTTGGCTCCCCTGGTGTTAGGCCTGCTGCTGCTCTTCAAGGGCTTCCCGAGGGTTGCATACGTGGGGAATATCGCCGTCGCTTTTCTGGTCGGGGTTGGAGCAGCCGTGGCGCTGAGCGGTGCACTGCTGGGCACTCTCATCCCCCAGGTTGGGGCGACAGGTCGCGCGATGAGCCTTCCCTCGTTGCTGTCGTTTCGCGCGGGGCTGTTGGACGGACTGTTGATCGTCGTGGGTACGGTGTGCACCCTGATGGCCTCCACCTTTACTGCACAGAAGCAGCGAGGATTGGCAGGTGCTTGGGGCCAAATCGTGAGGCTGGCGGCCGGGATCGGGCGGGTATTCTTGATCGTGGCATTGGCTGTCGCCTTCGCCGGTGCAGTAACGGCGTCTCTTTCGATCTTCATCGGCCGTCTCCAGTACCTGATTGGCTTCTTTACAGACATGTGGTTCCGCGTGCTGGGTAGCGGCTAGTGAGGGGATGACGCGGATGAGTACATCCGTTATGGCGGAAGAAGAACGTAGCGGCTCAATCTTGTTGGCCGACTGCGGCACGGTGATGACCAAGGCCGTGCTGCTGGAACAGGTGGCCGGCCAATACCGGTTCATCGCCCGAGGCGAGGCTCCTACCACGACAGAGCCTCCCTGGTCTGACGCGGCGGCCGGCATCCAACACGCAGTCGCGCAGATTTCCGAAGCCACAGGCCGGCACCTCTTCGACACCGGTGGCAGTCTGCTCTCCCCAGCCTCAGCGGGGCGGCAGGGAGTGGATGCGTTCGCTATGACCGCCAGCGCGAGCCAGCCACTCCAGGTCGTGGTAGGCGGCCTGGTACGCGATTTGAGCGTCGCGAGTGCCGAACGGGCAGCCGCCGGCACGTATTCGCTGGTCAAGGCGATCTTTACCAGCGGTGGCCAGACAGGAAGCCTGAGCGACGAGGAACGGGTGCGCGCGATCCGTGATGCGGCGCCCAACGTGATCTGTATTGCCGGAGGCATCGAGGGCGGCGCGGTGACACCCGTGCTTGAACTGATAGAGACGGCAGCCCTGGCCTGCTCGCTGATAGAGACGAGCGCGCGTCCCCGCATCCTGTACGTGGGCAATTCCCGGCTCCGCCAGCAAGTGGTGCAAATCGTGGACAAGCAAGCCGAGTTGCGCGTCGCCGATAACGTGCGCCCCACAGCCACGGAGGAGAACCTGCTCAGCGCCCAGGCGGAACTGGACGCGATCTACGTCCAGGACAAGATGGGAGCATTGCCAGGCATGGGCGCGATTACTCGCGGGAGCCTGGTGCCGCTCACCCCTACCGCCCGCGCCTTCGGCCAGTTGATCCAGTACCTCTGGCACCTGGGAACTCCGTCCAGGGGCGTGCTGGGTATAGACGTGGGCGCGGCCAGTACGACGCTGGCGGCTGCCTTTGACGGACGACTCTACCTGACGATTCGCTGCGATCTGGGCACCGCCTTCGGTGGAGCGCAATGGGTGCAGAGGCAAGGCGCTGGAACAGTGACGCGTTGGCTGCCTGAACCGGTGGATGACGAGCAAGTGCATGGGCTACTCATCAACAAAGAGTTGCGCCCGACCACCATCCCACAGCGCACACGCGAATTGTGGCTGGAACAGGCAGTGGCCCGCGAGGCGATCTGCACGACGCTGGAGATGGCTCGCCCCGGCTGGAAACCCGGCGCGGCGCGCCCCTATCCTCATCTCCTGCCCTTGTGTGATACGATCATCGTCAGCGGCGGGGTGTTGGCACACGCGCCACACCCTGGCCAGGTCGCGTTGATTGTGCTGGATGCACTGGAACCGGTTGGCATCAGCACACTGGTGTTGGACGCCTACGGACTGGCACCGGCGTTGGGGAGCGTGGCGGCAATCAACCCGTTGGCGGCGGTCGAGGCGCTGGACAGCGGAGCCCTCGTCAACCTGGCGACGGTCGTCGCCCCGGTGGGACAGGCACGGCCGGGCGACGTCATCCTCAACATGCAGATTGCTCACGAAAGCGTCGGCACGCTGAGTGCAGAAATACGCTATGGCGATCTGGAAGTGCTCCCCTTGCCACCCGGCCAGCAGGCGGTACTGGAATTGCACCCAGTACGCCACTTCGACGTAGGCCTCGGCGGGCCAGGGAAGGGCGGTAAACGGCGCGTGGCAGGTGGGCTAGCCGGGTTGATCATTGACGCCCGCGGGCGCCCGTTGCCCCTCTCGAGGGAGGTAGGCGAGCGCCAGTCGCAGGTACGCCAATGGCTGCGGGACGTAGGAGGATAGCGAGTTGCCGGGAGCATATTACCCGTCTGAGACCCAGGTTACCCCCCTGACCACCATCCGCCGCGAGCGGGTGTTGCCCGTGCCCGGCTACGTACTGGCACGCATCGGCCAGCAAGTGCAACCGACGGACGTGGTAGCACGGGCGGAACTGCCCGGAGATTTTCGCATTCTGCCGGTAGCGCGCCTGCTAGGCGTTCCTGCCTCCAAGGTCAAACGCTACCTGCGCGTGAAGGAGGGCGACCAGGTGCGCCGGGGACAGGCGATCGCCAGGCGCGGCGCGTTCGCCCGCCCGATCAAGTCCCCTATAGACGGTAGCGTGACCGCCAGTGGCGGCGGGCGGCTGCTGATCGAGGCGCGTCCCACTCCGTTTGAGCAGTGTGCCACCATCTACGGCACAGTGAGCCACGTATTGGAGTCTTACGGCGTGGTGATCGAGACCACGGGGGCCCTCATCCAGGGAGTGTGGGGAACGGGCGGCGACAGTTTCGGGACGATCAAATGCATGGTAAACAGCCCTGACGAGCCATTACAAGTCCAGGCCATTGATCCCTCCTGCCACGGGACGATCCTGGTGGGCGGCAGCGGTGTAAGCGACGCAGCACTCAAACGGGCCCAGGAACTCCAGGTGCGAGGCATCGCCGTGGGCGGGCTATCTCCTGCGTTGATCTCTCAGGTCGAGCAGTTGCCTTTCCCCCTCATCGTCACCGAGGGCATGGGCGAGGTGCCGATGTCGGCGCCGATTTTTCATCTGCTCACGACGAACGATGGCCGGGAGGCCACAGTCAGCGGACGGGTTCGGCTGCGCTGGGGCGTCGTGCGCCCCGAAATCATCATCCCACTGCCGGCCGACAGGCCGCCACCCTCGCAGACCCAATCCGGGACACCACTGGCGGTGGGGACGCGGGTACGGCTGGTACAGGCACCGTACGTGGGGGCAGTGGGCAAAATTGTGGCGCTCCCGGCTCACGCCCAGCGCATAGAGACAGGAGCCAGAGAAATGACTGCACAGGTAGACGTAGGAGGAGGAGCGCCGGTCTTCGTTCCCCTGGCCAATCTGGAGGTCCTGTGCTAGACTGGTCTTGAGTGAAACCCCTCAAGGAGGCAATCGCTGATGAGTACATCAGGAGCAGATCAAGAATTCTTGGAAGAAGAGGGTGAAGAAGTAGTAGCGGCAGAAGGCGGCAATCGCACCTTCATCATTCTCGTCGGAGCGCTGGGAGGCCTGCTCGCGTTGGGCATCTGCGCCTTCGTGGCGTGGGCATTCTTGCTAGGCCCCCAAATGAGAGCGGGCCGCGAGTTGCAGAACCAGGCCATCCTGGCCACGAACACCGCCGTGGCAGCCGCAGCAGCAGCCATGGCCGAGACAGCGACGACCGAGGCGCAACCCACGCCCACCGAAACGATTGCGCCAACCGATACTCCCCGGCCAACCCCGACCGTCGCGCCCACTGCCACGCCAGTGCCAGAGACGTCGGAGGTGACGGCCACACCGGCGGAGGTGTCCGAGGCGGCTACCACGACCTCCCCATCCGCCACGGCCACCCGCCGCCCCACGGCCACGCCGAAACCGGCGGGGGGCACCGGGGTTCCGGACACGGGCATCGGCACACTGGGGACCGGTGCGGTGGCGGCGGGCCTGCTGTTGCTGTTGATCGTAGTGCGCCGCATGCGGCGGGCCGCGTAGCCTGATATCGCGGATGAGTACATCCGTGTACCTTTCTGCCCCTACCCTGGTCCGTCCAATGGGGAGCGAACTGATGCAGGGCCTATGGTCGCTGCTGACCAATCCGAACGTGATCTATATCCTGCTCATCGTCGGGCTGTGGGCCGCGACGGCAGCGCTTTACGTGCCTGGCACGGGCCTGTTGGAGGTCGCTGCGGCGATATGCCTGGCGTTGGCCATCACGGGGCTGACGCAGGCGCCGTTCCACGTCGTGGGATTGCTTCTGCTCGTCGCGGCGGGCCTGTTGTTCGTCATTGACCTCAAAGTGCGGCGCGTGGCCCTCACGGTGGGGGCCGCGGTGTCGCTGGTGCTGGGATCCGTCTTCCTGTTCCCCTGGGTAGATGGGGCGCCGTCACTCTCGCCCTGGTTGATCGGAGGAGCGTCGCTGGCCTCGTTCGGGTTCTTTGGGGTGACGCTTTCCGCCGCCATCCGATCCCAACGCTTGCGGGCCAAGGTGGCCGCCCAGACCATCATCGGTCAGCGCGGCCTGGCCACGACGCCCATTGACCCCGTCGGTACAGTGCAGATCCAGAGCGAATTGTGGACAGCGGTCGCCAACGAACCTATTGGCGCAGGTGAAGAGGTAGAGGTCATAGCCCTGGAAGGGCTGAGAGCGCGCGTGGTGCGCGCGGGTTCAACCGAACAAAGGAGGCAGTAAAATGGAATGGTTCGCGTTGCTAAGTTTTCTGTTCCTGGGCGGTTTTGTCTTGCTGATCATGCTGGGCTCGATGGTCCGCGTCGTACGCGAGTACGAACGGCTGGTGATGTTCCGGCTGGGACGGTGCATCGGCATCAAGGGCCCAGGGCTGGTGTTTATGATTCCGTTCGTTGACAAAGCCGTCAAGGTGGACCAGCGTGAGCAATTCCTAGAGATTCCCCACCAGGTCTGCATCACCAAGGACAACGCGCCCATCGGGGTGGACTTTCTGATCTATTGGAAGGTGGTCAACCCCGAGTTCAGCGTACTGCAGGTGGGTGAGTTCGCACGGGCCTCGGTCGGCATCGCCACCACGACGCTGCGCGCCGTGATCGGCGACATCTCCCTCGACGACGTACTGGCCCAGCGGGAGCACATCAACCAGGTGCTGCGGGTCAAACTGGACGAGGTGACGGAGCGCTGGGGCGTCAAGGTCACAGCGGTCGAGATCCGCGAGATCGAGCCGCCGCGGGAAGTTCAGGACTCCATGAACCGGCAGATGACAGCGGAACGGAACCGGCGCGCGACGGTGACGGAGGCCGACGGCAAGCGCGAGGCCGCGATCAAGATCGCCGAAGGCGAGAAGCAGGCCGCCATCCTGAGGTCCGAAGGCGCCAGACAGTCCGCGATCCTGGAGGCCGAAGGCGCGCGGGCCGCGCAGGCACTGCGGGCCGAGGGCTTCAGCGTGGCTTTGAAGGAAATCTGGGAGGCTGCCAGCCAGGTGGATGCCAACACTATGACACTGCAGTACTTTGAGACGCTGAAACAACTGGGGACGAGCCCGGCCACCAAATTCGTCTTCCCCATGGAGTTCACCGGCATGCTCCAGTCGTTCGTCGAGACGCAGCAGAAGAAAGAGTGATTCGCCACGACCAACCAAAAGACCTGGCAGGTCGCCCGGGTGTACTCACCCGCGACCTGCCAGGTCTCTGTCACCCAAAACGACCGGTGACGTAGTCCTCGGTCCGCCGGTTGCGCGGGTGGGTGAACAGCGACCCACCCGGCCCTTCCTCAATTAGTTCCCCCTGCAACATGAAAACTGCGTGATCGGCCACGCGAGCGGCCTGTTGCACGCTGTGCGGCACGATGACGATGGTGTAGCGCTGCTTCAGGTCTTGCAGGCTGGCCTCCACCTTGGCCGTCGAGATTGGATCCAGACCAGAAGTCGGTTCGTCCAACAGGATTACGTCCGGCTCCAACGCGAGCGTGCGGGCCAGGCACAGCCGCTGTTGCTGCCCACCCGAGAGGGCGATGCCCGGCTCGTCCAGCCGGTCCTTCACCTCGTCCCACAAGGCGGCCGCCTGCAGGCTGCGCTCGACCAGTTCATCCAGCCTGGCCCGCTGGCGTACGCCCGCCATCTCCGGCCCATACGTCAGGTTCTGCCGGATGCTCATGGGCAGCGGAACCGGGGTGGCAAACACCATCCCCACGCGGCGGCGCAACGCGTGCACGTCCACCCCCGGCGCGTAGATGTCCTCCCCATCCAGCAGGACACGGCCTTCCAGGCGTCGCCCTGGCGTCAGGTCATTGAGCCGGTTCAAGAGCCGCAACAGGGTGGATTTCCCTCCACCCGCCGGCCCAAAGATGGCCGTGATCTGGTGGGAGTAGATATGCAGGCTGACGCCGCGCAACGCCTGCACGCCGTCTTCGTAGACGTAGGAAACCCTATCCAGCCAGAACTTGGGTGACTCTGCCATCACCTCACCCCGTCCCCCTCACCGCCCTGCCATTCGCCTTTCGCCGTTCACCATTGTCTCTTGCGGCGAAAGCGGCTGCGCGTCACCGCCGCCAGGACGTTCATCGAAAGCACAAAGGTCAGCAGGACCAACGCCGTCCCGTACTGGATGCGCACCGGCATCCCCGGCACCTGCGTACTGATGACAAACAGGTGGTACGGGAGCGCCATGGTCTGATCGAAGATCGAACTGGGCAGGCGCGGCAGGAAAAAGGCCGCCACGGTAAAGAGGATCGGCGCCGTCTCTCCCGCCGCCCGTTCCAACCCCAGGATAATGCCGGTGAGGACACCCGGCAGGGCCTGAGGCAGGATGACGCGCCGGATGGTCTGCCATTGCGTGGTCCCCAGCGATAGGCTGACGATGCGAAAGGATTGCGGCACCGTGCGCAGCGCCTCTTCGGACGTGCTGATGATGACGGGCAGCGTCATGATCGCCAGCGTCAGCGAGCCGGCCAGGATGGAGGTACCGAAACGAAGAAAAATCACAAACAGCCCCAACCCGAACAGGCCATAGACCACCGAAGGGACCCCCGCCAGGTTGATGATCGCCAGCCGGATCAGACGAGTGAAGAAGGTGTCGCGGGCATACTCTGCCAGGTAGATCGCCACCGCCACCCCCACGGGCACGGCGAAAATGGCCGTGCCCAGCGTCAGCAGCAGGGTGCCGACGACGGCCGGCCATACCCCGCCCGCCCGCATCCCATCGCGAGGCAAGCCCGTCACAAATTCCCACGAGATGGCCGGAGCGCCCTGGACGAGGATGTAGCCCACCAGCAACAAGATGGGCAGCACGACCACGATGGTGGACAGGCTTAGTAGAGTGAAGCCGAGTTGTTGGCGGAGTTTTCTAGACATAGCGAATCACGAGAGCAATCTTCCATACCTCTTCCCTTGCCTGAAAATGGACCAGGCGGCGATGAGGTTTACGAGGAAGGTGACGAGAAACAGTGCCAGGCCGATGGCGAACAGAACGTGATAGTGGGTGCTCCCCTGCGCCACCTCCCCCATCTCGGCGGCAATGGTGGCCGTCATGGTGCGCACGGGCATCAGGAACGAGCGGAGCGTGAGCGGCATGCGAGCCGCGTTGCCGGTGACCATCATCACCGCCATCGTCTCACCGATGGCGCGCCCCACCCCCAGCATCATGGCCGTGAGAATGCCGGAACGGGCCGCCGGCACCGTCACCCGCCAGATCGTCTGCCAGTGGGTGGCCCCCAGCGCCAGCGCTGCGTCACGGTAGGACTTGGGAACGGCATCCAGCGCATCCTCGGCCACACTGATGATCGTGGGCAAGGCCATGTACCCCAGCATCAGCGAGCCCGCCAGGGCAGTCAAGCCGGTGGGAGCGCCCAGCCACTGGCGGATCAGCGGCGAGACCACCAACATCCCCATGAAGCCCAACACTACGGAGGGGATGCCGGCCAGTACCTCAATGAAGGGCTTGAGAACCTCACGCATCCAGCGGGGAGCCACCTCGGCGATGAAGACGGCGGCCAGCAGTCCCAATGGTACACCGATGGCCGCTGCCCCCAATGTCACGACGAGCGAACCCAGCACCAACGGCAGGATGCCAAAGTATTGCTCGTTGGGGTACCAGCGCGTGCGGAACAAGTCGCCCAGCGGCACCTCGAAGAATGTGGCCCCCCCCTCGCGCAGCAGGAACAGGAAGATCAGCGCCAGGAAGAGCATAACGAGGATGCCAGTCGCGCGGATCAACCGCTCAACGAGATACTCGGCCAGTACCGTCCAACTACGCCGGTTCATCTTCCCGCCCCCAATGGCACGAATCCCAGCCGCCTCACAATCACCTGCCCATCCGGAGAGAGGATCCAGGCCAGGTAATCGGCAATGACTCCCTGCGGCTCCCCGGCCGTGTACATGTAGAGATCGCGGGCGATCGGGTACTCCCCGCTGTTCACCGACTCGATCGTCGGCAGCACGTAGGGCCCACTGGGGCCGGCCGTGACGGCAATGGCCTTCTGGTCGGCGGTCACGTAGCCCAACCCGTCGTAACCGATGCTGTTGGGATTCTGGCGTACCTCGGCACTGATCCCCTCCGACGAAGCCATCAGTAGCGTGTCGGGAGAGAAAAGGGTTCTGGCGTTCTTGTCGCCCAGCCGCACCACCTGCTCCAGGAAGTACACGTGGGTGCCGGAGTTCGATTCCCGCGACAGGAGCACGATTGGGCGCTCCTCCCCTCCTACCTCCGACCAGTTCGTGAACCGCCCGCTAAAGATGTCCGAGAGTTGCTGAAGTGTGAGGCGGTCCACCGGGTTAGAAGGATGGACGACGACGGCGATCGCGTCGCGGGCGACCGTGTGCTCGACCGGCGTGGTCCCGTTGGCCCTGGCCTCGTCAACCTCCTCTGGCTTCATGGAGCGAGAGGCGTTGGCGACGTCCACCGTGCCGTTGATGAGGCCCGCGATGCCGGTGCCAGAGCCGCCCCCGGTCACCGCGATGCGCGCGTCGGGGTATCGCGCTTGGTAGGCCTCTGCCCATGCCAAAGCCAGGTTGACCATCGTGTCAGAACCGACGTTGCGGATGGCAACGCCCGGCGCTCCTGCCGCCTCTTCAGCCGGGCGGCAGGCGACAAGCGAGGCACACAGACTGAGCAAAATACAAACAACGAGAGGTCTACCCATGGCCACGTGGATTATAACACAGTGGCCCATACAGACAACCTGACCTGGGGTGCTGGACGCAGACCAACATACAATTCTGTGCCCTACCTCACGACCGCGAGTTGCGGAAGGTGTGGGGGTCGAGTGCCAGGTCGCCTGTGCGGATCGCGTCCACGCCCGCCAGAGAGGAAAGAGGGGTGTACAGTGTGACTGCGCCGCGCAGCGGGTCGCCGGCCGTGACGACGCCCAGCGCCAGCGCAAATCCCGCGCTGTCCTCGAGTGCCACCAGCCGGTGCAGGGTGAAGACGGGAGCCGGAAAGACGGCCAGCCGCTGCCACACAACCTCTAGCGGTTGGGCTCGCTCGAAGTAGCGGCGGAAACAGGCGGCGCGGTGCTCTTGGCGGACGGGCACCTCGCGGGAGCGAGCAGCCCGCGCGGCCTTGAGGTCTATCACGCGCGTGCGGTGGCTGCGGCGCAGCGGGACCAGCAGGTGCTCCAGCTCACTCTCGCGCTGGATGCCCACGACCGCCACCGGCTGCAGTAATTCGACCTTCGCGCGCTTGAGTTCCCCCCCACCCTGCGCCGGGTCCACCAGCCCGGTCGTGTCGAAGACGATCGCGGTGGCTCCCATCTCGCGCGCTTTCTGCACCAGCCTGTGGGCACCGACGAGCACAGGCAGCATGTGGCCGCGCGGCGAGACGTCGCCGACGAACGTGCGAAAGCGCAGCCCGGCGGGCGGAAAACCGTCGTCGCCGGGCTCGCCCAGTGCGAGCGTCATCGTCGTCGGCGGGCCGAGCGTGGCCTGGCCGACGTCCCCATCCACAAAGGCCACCCGTTCGTGGCAGGCACACAGGCGGCGATAGAGATAGTGGGCGAAGGTAGATTTGCCCGTGTCCGGCGCGCCGACGACGAGCAACAGGCCGCCCAGCGTAGAAAACGTGATCCGCTCCCAGATGGGGGGGATTTCGATGTGGGCATTGCTGATCATGTGGGATGCACCTACTCAACCAGAACCGCCAACCTCCACTCCGGCGACTTCAACGTACACTCCTGCCCCACCGCCGTTTCGGCAAGCGTGACCTCCGCGCCGGAGATCAGGTCGCGGGTCTGCCCCTGTTGGAAGAAGCCCGGCCGGAACCTGAGGTGCGCCACCTGGCAGCCCACCGGGAAGAACACAAAGACCACCTTCTTCCCCGCTGACGTACCGCTCTTGACGTAGACGAAGGAGTCCTTCTCCGGCCGGGGAGAGAGCACCTCGATCTCGGGCTCCCACCCTGCGCTACGCACGACTAACTCCACAAAATCCTCGAAGCCGGCCGTCCAGTTCTGCAAATACGCGTCGCCCAGGTACGCCCCACACAGCACCAATTTCCCCTGCCGGATGTACCCATCCGCGCCTACGGGCACTTCCACCATCAACGCCCCATCCGCGCCGTCCGCCAGCACCTGCCCCTTGCCCCGCTGCCAGGGCGTCAGCCACTGCGTGACCCCCAGGCGCAACTCCCGCCCGGCTATCTGTACCCCCACGGAATCCACCGTCAGGTTGCGGCGGCCGATCTCGCACAGCCCGCTCAAGCGGGAGGTGAAGCGATCCTCTGAAACCCGATAGAGCCCCTGCGAGTTAAACGCGCCACATTCCGACTCGCAGACCAGCGTTCCACCTGCCTTGACGAAGGCCGCCAGCGCTCCTGCGGCAGGCTCGTCCACGACGAGGGTGCGGGGCAGAAAGAGAACCTTCAACCCGGACAGCACGTCGAGGTGCTCCTCCTCCACCACCAGGTAGGGGATAGACTTGCGCACGAGGCTGCGCGCGTAGCCTTCCAGCGCCTGCATACAGCGCTCGGCCTTCCCCTCCTGCGCCCAGTGCAGATAGTAGGACTGCGGGCTGAATAGCACGCCGACCTCGGGTTTCACCGGCCGATAAGCGGCGATCAGGTCGCGCTGCTCCTCGATCAGCCGGCCCGTCACCCGCATGGCCACCAACCGTTCTTCTGCAAACCCATCGTCGCCGATCAACCCAAAGCCGTCCGACTCGCGCCCGAACACCTCGTCCCGCCAGCACCAGAACAGGATCGTGTCAGCGCCGCAGGCGATGCCGTTCCAGATCCAGCGCTGCTGGGAACTGGCGTCCACCGGCTGATAGATGTCAAAGCCCTGGGCCGCGCGCCCCCCTTGCAGTTCGCTCAGCCAGACCTGCTTGTCGCGCGCGGCGGACTTGACGAACTCGATGCGCATCCCAAAGTCGGCGTCGTCTATGCCGAACCACTTGGGGAAACTGGAGCACCCGACGCCGTCCAGGTCGTCGGCGAAGAACCAATCATTGCCCCGGTTGATGGGCTGGTCCTGAGCGGACCCTCCGTACAAGGGGCTGGGAGCGCCGCCGTGGACCGTGATTGGGTGCTCGGGATCGAGCGACTTCATCAGGCTGTAGCGCGCCTTGGCGTGCCGGCTGGCCCGCCAGGTGAGGAAATGCTCAAAGGCCATCATCTCCGTGTACGGACGGCCCGGCAGTTTGCCGGGATAGACCTCCTCGAAAGTGCCATACCGTCGCTTCCAGGCATCGTTCAGCCCGTCGAGCCCGCCGTATTTCTCGTCCAACCACCGGCGAAACGCCCCCAGCGTGTGATCGCAGAAACAGACCAGGCCGTCCGCCTGCACGTTCCAGCGCAGCTCGTTCCAGGCGTCCCATCCTCGCAGGTTAGCGGCTGAGCGGTACCGCGTGACCACCGTGCTCAGGAAGCGCTGCATCCTCTTCCAGACACCGGGGTGGTCGGTGCACCCGCCCGGCGTGAGGCCAAAGTGGCATTCGTTGCGGTTGGACGAGATGACCTTGTGTCCCATGTGGTCCACCATCTCACTGCCGGGGACCTGGCGGTGGATCCAATAGGGCTGAATCTCGGCGATGGTGCTGAGGATCACGCCCAGATCATTCTGATCGGCCAGTTCGACCAGCCGATCATAGTCATCGAAGCGGAACTCGCCCGGTTTCGGTTCGACCCAACCCCACAGGACCCACAGTTGGACGGTATTGAGCCCGCAGTCCTTGATGCGGGCGAAATCATCCTCCCAGTACTTCTGTTCCGGGAACGGCGGCCGGTAGTATTGCACACCCAGGTTCATTGCGCACCTCCTTCGCGAGCGTATTCTATCACATCCGGCATGTAGGACAAGATGCCATCTTGTCCATCCGATTTGGCCTCACGAGCGCTTGACTCACAAGTATTCTGCTGTATACTATTTGTCGAGCCAGGAACATCTGACATGCCGAAATGGATTCCTTGTCACACCAGTGAGGCTATGTGACCGCAAGACCCAGAAGAGTGCGCACCAGAGCAAAAGTGAGAAAAGCACCAAAGAATGTTGTTGAACGAAATATCGCTTTAACTGGGGAGTTGATGCGCTATCTGTTGGAGCACCCTCAAGTATTCAACGCACTGCCGGACAACTTTGAACTGGTTATCCTACCCGACGATGACCCCGAAATGCGCCTGTATAACCTGGAACTGCTTGATACTTATGGGAGCCAAAGCAAGCCAATTGTTTTCGTGCGCCTCAAATCTGCACGAGGAAGCATTGTGAGTGAGGCAAGCCCAAGTTTATATGTGCCGGTGGCGGCGTAATCAATCGGCCACTTCCATCACACCTGGCATGTAGGACAAGATGCCATCTTGTCCATCCGATTTTTGCCTGACAAATACTTGACTCACGGACATTTTGCTGTATACTATCTATAGAACCAGGGAAAGCAAACTCCGTTGACAACTTCGAACTAGCAGTGCTCAGCCCTTCTTGGACCCGCATGATGAAGACTTGATCGAGGGCCTTGACCGTCAAGCGATTCAGTTGTTCACGTTCGGTCTGGCGTTTCATTAGGCAGTCCTCTTGTTCGGATGGGAATTTCAGTCCCTCATAATACAGTTACCTGCCAAATGGCACAACTATAGTTTGCTGCTTTCACGTGAAAGTAGTTTTGTGCTAAACAAGAGCCGGCAAGATAACCTTCCTGCAAGCAAAATCAAGATGCATGGGAGCGACCAAGAATGGCAGAAGCTGAAGTCCTCTCATCAAAAGTAGCTAGGCACGAAGTTGACTTCGCCATTATCACCGCACTCGAGATCGAAGCCAAGGCAGTTGTCAGCCGTCTCAAGGATCGCACTGTCAAACGGTTTGAGGACAAAGACATTCGCACTTACCACTGTGGAACGGTTCCCATACCGGGCACCGATCAGAGGTACCGTGTGGTTGTCATTACTTTACCGAGTATGGGAACGATTTCGGCCGCGAACGCAGTAACAGACACAATCGTCCATTGGAATCCGCGGTATGTGTTAATGGTTGGAATTGCCGGAGGTATCCCGCAAGATGACCTCGATCTGGGTGATGTGGTGGTTGCTGAGCAGGTGGTTGGATACGATTACGGCAAGATCACGGACAAAGGGATCAAACCACGCGACCGTGTCTACCCTGCTAGCGCGCTGCTACTCGATCGTGTACGCAATTTCTGGGATGATAGTTGGGCCGAACAGGTCGGTGTGAATCGTCCAGTTAATGCAAAACGCCCTCGATCCAAGCTATTTGTCGGTCCGGTTGCATCCGGCGACAAAGTCATTGCGTCAATCGAGTTCCGCGAACAACTTCTGACACATTGGCCTAAGTTGATTGCAGTTGAAATGGAATCAGAAGGTGTGTTTGCTGCAGCATTTGATCGCCCTCAAATTCCAGCAACTTTGGTCATTCGTGGCATCTGTGATATGGCTGATGAGCGCAAGTCGGACGAATGGCAGGAATATGCCGCGAATGCGGCAGCTGCATTTGTAGTCAGTTTTCTGAAGAGCGTACCGGTTGAGCCTCTACGAGTCTTAGAAATAGCAGAAGCGCAAGTTGATTCGCACATACGACCTGTACCATTGGAGCGGGCTGGGTCAGCCAAGTCAACAACTGGTCTATCTGGCGACCTATACAGTCGGCTGCGCCAGACCCTCCTGGATTGCGGGCCGTTCGAAAGCGACCTCAAACTGAGCGCAGTCTTTGCCCACCCTTCACTAAAACCTTGGCAGCCTAGACTGCGTCAGGCCGACAGTGTTGAAGACCGTGTTGATGGGCTGATTGATTTGTTGTTGAACGAACGTAACAGAGACGGCGAAAGTGCGCTCATTCTGTTTTTGTGGGTTTTGAGCGAGCGTATTGACCCTGTTATCGAATGCCACCATCGCTTATCGAACTTGGCAGACGATCTGAATACCTTGACAATATCAGATTCGCCAAATAGGTCATAAGCGTACCGATATGTCACCTCTACTACATAACTTGCTTGTCCGCTGCCGCGATACCTTCTTAAAGTGTCACGAGTTCAGCAACTATGATACGCTACACGCCGTATTCATCAGGCCCGAACTCAGCGCCTTTCGATTTGGGCTCAGAAGGGCCGATAATTCGAGTGATTTGGTGGACTTCTTTCTTGAATACATCATCGAGCTAAAGTTAAGGGGCGGCTATCCCGTTCTTCCTATCTTCCTCACTACTCTCCGGGATCGTTACCCGCCAGAGAATGAACTGCATAATGAACTAGATAGTCTATGCACCAATGTGCAGAATGCAATGACTGGCCCAGAGCATCAAGTCTCAATACCACACCGCGAGCAACAATTGTTTGACCTGCTCCTCAAACTTAACTTTGACGAGCAGGTTCGAATCGCCAAGCAGGTCATCCGGTCTCGCCAGATAGCTGCCTTCTTGGTTCATGGTGATCCAGGCTACGGACAACAACTCTTGGTTAACCGTCTGCTCAGGTTGAGCCCTGGTTGGGAGAATGCAAAACGGATTAGTATTGACGCAGGCAGTAAAGGCATAGGCAAGAACAGCTATGCCTTGTGGCGACAGATCGCCGCAGAACTCAAAATGCCAACGAGCGATTTGTCCAGTAAGCTTGCGGAAGAGGTCTGTCAGTGGCTACAAACCCAGGACGTGATTTTCATCTTCCACTCTATAGATTATATGCCACTAACACTTCTTTCGGATTGGATGCACGAGTTTTGGCAAAGGCTGGTGACAGCGGCCAAGTGCAGCCTGCGTTTGTCTCAACGTGATACACACTTGTTGCTGTTTCTTGTTGACTATAGCGGTTGCGTGTGCAATCGGGATTTTGCTCTGGCGCGGCAACCTGACCAACCAGACTATCCATACATTCCTCTTTCTCTGCCACCGGCCGGACGATTCACGCCGGATGCTCTTGACTCCTGGATCGATGAAGCAGCCGCAGTGCTTCCGGTCGGGTTGACAGGTCGGGCCTTGCTAGAAGCATCAGGCAACGGCGTTCCACAGTCAGTCTATGACACAATCTGCAACCAATGTGGTCTCAATTGGGAAGGAGAACTGGCAAAATGGCTAATCTAGCAAACTCGCTTACTTACACTGGCAAGGTACAGCCCAAGTCAGAAGACTATGGCAAAAATGGACTTTACCCTTACTTGCCATCAGACGAACTGGTCAATGCAGTCAATCTGACCATCTTTCTGGAGAAACGCCCTCTACTGATCAAGGGCGATCCTGGTTCTGGCAAGACTCGACTCGCAAAAGCAGTAGCTTACGAATTGGGTTTGCCCTACTATGCCTGGTACGTCAAGTCTACTAGTCGGGCGCGCGATGGTCTATATATCTATGACGCGGTGCGCCGTTTGCATGACGCTCAACTAGCCGGCCGAGCCAGTGGGGTGAGCTCAGAAGTAAGTGATCCAGCCAAATACATCTGTCTGGGGCCATTGGGGGAAGCCTTCAAAAACAAACGACGTACCGTACTCTTGATTGATGAGATTGACAAAGCCGACATTGATTTTCCCAACGACTTGCTGCTGGAACTCGATGAACAGCGATTTTTCATCGATGAAACACGTGAGGAGATCAAAGCATATCATCCGCCTATCGTGTTTATCACCAGCAACGACGAGAAGGACTTGCCTGATGCTTTCCTGCGCCGATGCTTGTTCCACTACATCGAGTTTCCTTCTCAATTGCGGTTGGTAGCAATCGTTAACGCACATTTTCCGGCTTCGCCGCCAGACTTGGTGAAGACGGCAGTGGATCGCTTTTTGGAATTGCGCCAGCAGATGGAGCGGGACAAAGGCAGAGCCGGCAAAAAGGTCAGCACCAGCGAGTTGCTCGATTGGTTCGCGGTGCTGCGCCGCCACCCCAAAGATGAGGTACTCACGCAACTGAAGGGTGAACTGCTCTACCCGGACGTGTTGCTCAAAAGTTGGGAGGATCACCTGCGCTATCTCCAAGCTATGCCTGAGGGTCAAAAGTGAACGATGTCGAACTACCCCTGGTAGACCTCTTTTACCGCCTGCGTGAGCATGGCCTGCCGCTCGGTGTTGAAGAATACATGCTTGCCCTGCGGGCACTGCAAGCCGGCTTCGGTGTGGATGATCATCGAGCGTTAGAGCAACTGTGCTGTACATTATGGACAAAGTCCGATGAAGAGGCCTGCCTGTTTCACCGTCTCTTTGAGCAACTAGTGATGCAGCCAGTCACTCCCATCCGCGAACATTCCACGCCAGAGATACATGCGACTCCGTCATCTCAAGGGCTGACGACGCAATTGTCTCAGCCTGTTTCTCCAGGCAAGCCCACTACCCTGACAATGTCTTTTAGTTTCGCGCCGGAAGCGGAAGAACCATTAGAGGTTGTACAAGCAGTCCGGCGGGGGGTATACGCCAATTGGGAAATGGGGCGTCCCCGCTACAACCTGTTGACCGAATACTTTCCGGTGACGCGTCGGCAAATGAAGCAGAGTTGGCGTCACTTGCGCTACTTGGTGCGCGAGGGGCCGCCGGAAGAATTGGATGTGGCGGCTACGGTGGAAAAGATCGGGCGTGATGGTGTCTTGCTGAAACCGGTATTGGTGCCACGTCGCTCGAACCGGGCGGAACTAGTGCTGTTGATTGACCAGGATGGCTCGATGGTTCCATTCCATGCTTTGTCGCGCCAACTCGTTGAGACAGCCCGACGCGGCGGACGGTTGAAAGAAGCCGGCGTATACTACTTCCATGACTATCCAGGTATGTACCTGTATCGTGACTCAGCCCGGTTGGAAGCCCAACCGATTTCCAAGGCATTGGAAGCCATTAGTGAACGGGCAGCGGTTCTTATTGTCAGTGATGCAGGCGCAGCACGTGGGTATTTTGACCCGGAGCGCGTCAAGCGAACCCAGGATTTCATCAAGCAGCTCAAACAATCGGTGCGGTACCATGCCTGGCTAAACCCGATGCCCAACACCCGTTGGCTGCGCACCACCGCTGGGGAAATTGCCCGCTTTGTGCCCATGTTTGAGATGAATCGCCGTGGCCTGGATGCGGCCATCAGTACGCTGCGCGGTCGCTATGCTTATTGGGAGAAGACATACCCGTGGATGATGCAGTAGTTCCTATTGATCAACCGCGTGGACGAGAAGTCAGCTATAAGGTTGCTGTCGAGCGCGTAGTGGGCTTCACTCAGCAGTTCGGCGAAGCGCATCTGACCCTGGCCTGCCATGCTGCATTCCCGCTCGCACTCACGCCGGATTTGCTCTACCGCATATGGGCCAACTTTGTGCCACACGCACCTTGGACAGCGGTGGCTGATATACTCCTTTCACGCCTGTGCCACGAGGTCGGCCACGAACTGTATGAGATGGATGTAGCCGTTCGCAATCTCTTGTTGAAAGAACTGAGGGAAGACGAGCGATTGGGGCAACAACGGTTAAACGAATTAGCTGATTTTCTGATGGAGTATGTGGCACAGCAGCTTGATAGCAGTGATCCCGACATACGTAATCTGGCCCAGGCGCAGCAGTGGACAGCGTTGGCTTATACGTGGCCGAGCGATGCTGTCCAGAAGCTGGCACAGGCTTGGTCGCAGTTGAATCAGAAGGACATGGCGGAACTGCTTCGACTATCATCTTTGACACAGGCATTAGCAGAACCACTGGCTGATTGTAAACCTCTGCTGGTTTACGCCCAAGGCATGATGTATTTCGCTCTGGGTGACGAAAAGAAGGCCATCGCTTGTTTTGAAAACCCGGAATTGGGATCTCCAACACAAGTTAGCGGGATCGACTTGCCCATTCCTGTGTTAGTACCGTTGCTTGTACAGAGCCACACAGGCCAAGTGCCAAGTACTTTGGCACAACATTCGCTGAGGCCGGTGGCGATTACGCTCACTGGTCCGTCAATGGTCGGGAAGAGTACCGTGATTAAATATCTATTGGATCTCGCAAGCGAAGGCTTCAGACCACAGTTGGTACCCAAATACACAACTCGTCTCCCACGTGTCGATGACATCGATGAAGTAGAGTGCAAAGCAGAAATTCCACCAGAGTGTGATCTGGTGTACGAGCAATATGGTGCGCGGTACGGATTCAGGTTAAGTACCCTGGTTGATCTCATTGACGAGAGGTTGAATCCCATCGTGATAGTAAATGACTTTCGGGCTGTTGACGATGTCCGCACGTTCTTAGGAGAGATGGTCCGATCAGTATTTGTTTGGAGGGAGAGTCCCTTGAGTGAGGAGTATCGCGAATTGTTGATGGAATCGAGGGGGGTGGAAGCTGGTACTGCGCGGTTCACAGAAGCACAGGCAATATATCACGGCTACGGTGAGAATATATCTCTGTTTGATCATGTTATCCTAAACTGTGGGACTTTCGAAGATTTGAAGGGTGAGGTGGAACAGATTGTTAAGGGCATAAGACAGAATCCTAACAGGCCTGTGCACAGGAAAGGTGGCATAGCTTCTCCACAACGCCTCTTTGTGTTGGTCGGGACTCCTGGATCTGGAAAAGACTTGCTTGTCCGCGCTATAAATAAGAGGGCCCAACATGCCCAAGTATTGCCCAAGCATACTTCTAGAAAGCGACAGGTTGATGATGGCAGCGAGATGATCTGTCCAGGAGATCCGGGCTATGATCTTGATGCTTGCGACATCGTTTACGAAAACTACGGCAACCAGTATGGCATTGAGAGTTCTAGAATTCGTGAAGGGTTGGATAGAGGCGTCTCCCAAGTTATCGTTGTAAGCAACGTTGGCGCGATTAACAGTCTATACGATATATTCGGTGAACTCGCGGAGTTGGTTTACGTGCACTCTGGTGTAGACGCTGAAGTGTACCGACGTATCGGAGTGAGGTTGGGCTGGGATCCTGAATACATAGAGCGACGAGTAAAGGAATACCAACTTGCGTACGATGTCTATATCAATAATCTTCTTGCGTTTAGGCATGTACTAATACACGCAGGTTTGCCAGAAGATCTTTATAGGCAGATGTTTCGTCTTTTTCGAGCTTACGAACATGGCGAACTATGAGAGTCGCTGGCTCATGTTGTGGACTTACATGCGCAGTGTTCCACTGACGTCTCAGAAATCGTGCAGACGGTGCAATTTGAGCATGAAAACGCTGATCTAACGCCTGCTTGGGGTGGTCTGGGATCACCGCACCTTTGACCCTACATGAGTTGGAGCCTTTTGCTTATGTCACAGCAGCACCTAGAACTAATGCTGCCCACACAGGAACCCAGGAAACAGGTATCACGATTGCCAAACACAGTGCTTGAAGGGTGCGACGGCCATGACGATCAGCCGTCACGCCGCATCGTGAACGCTCGCGACATTGAATTGGGTGCACGCCGCTTCTGCCAGGTCTTGTTCGGAGCGATAGGTAAACGCAGCAACGGTGATGCTGAACGACAGACATGTGACATCGGAACAATGGCCGAGAGTATGTTCAAGGAATTAGCACGGAGAAGAGAAAATGACTCAGCCTGTTAACCCCTATGTCGCTGGCAGTCCGTTGAGGGATGAAAAGGGATTCTTTGGGCGGCAAGACACGCTCAAGTGGGTGTCACAGGAACTCCGTAACCCGGCTACTAATGCCCTGGTTCTCGTCGGTCAACGACGCATTGGAAAGACCACCCTCCTCCACCAATTGGAGCGTACCTTGCCCAACGACGTTTTCCTGCCTATTTACTTTGACCTGCAGGATAAAGCAACACGCTCGCTGGGCGATGTGCTGGCCGAGCTTGCTGGCAGAATAGCCAGGCGCATTAACTGGCAATTACCTGATCCAGACGCCTTCGACGATCAGGGTCACTTCTTTCAGTATTCTTTTCTCCCCCAACTCTATCAAGTTCTGGACAAAAACTGCCGCCCCGTCTTCTTATTGGATGAGTTCGATGTGCTGGACCAGATGGCTAAAGAAGAACTGCATAAAAAGGCAGCCACAAAGGCTCTTTTTCCTTTCTTGCGTAGTGTGATGAGTGAAGATCCCCGCCCGGCCTTTGTCTTTGTGGTCGGCCGGCAAGCAGGGGACCTCTCGCTGGATTTTGCTGCGACCCTCAAGGCATCTCTGCAGCGGGACATCTGGGTGCTCGATAAGAAAAGTGCAGAGTTGGTGGCACGTCAGGCTGAGGCCAATGGCACGCTCCGTTTCAGCGACCGAGCTGTAGAGCGTATCTTGAGTCTTACCAATGATCACCCCTACCTGACCCAATTGCTCTGCCAACGAATCTGGGAAAGGGCTTATGTCGGGAATTCCACTGAGCCACCCCAGATAGATGTGCCGGAGGTGGAGGTTGCTATTCCTGACGCACTAGAAGCGGGCCGGCAAGCGTTCATCTGGCTTTGGGAGGGGCTGAGCCCTGCTGAAAAGATCTATGCGTCTGCCCTGGCTGAGGCTACTGACAAGGAGAACGAATCTATTCCTGAGGATCGGGTTATTCAGGTGCTGACAGCACACGCTGCCAGGCTGCGCACACGCGAGGTGGAACTGGCCCCCCGCGACCTGGTCAAGCGCTGGGTGTTGGAAGGATCCGCAGAGCAGGGGTATCGCTTTGCCGTGGAGATGATTCGCCAGTGGGTGCGGCGTCACAAGCCCTTGCAGGACGTGAAAGACGAGTTGGACCGGCTAGACCCGTTGGCTGAACAGTTCTTTGCGCTAGGCCAGCAGGTCTTGCGGCGCGATCAACTAGAAGAAGCCATCTCCCACTTTCAGAGCGCGTTGGGGGCAAACCCTCACCATCTCAATGCCCGGCTTGGCCTGGGTGAAGCGTTGCTGCGCCTCAATCGGGTTGACGAAGCGGTGGCCGAGTTCGAGCAGGCTTATGGGATGGATGAGGTTGCGGCGCGCTTGCCGCTGGCTCGCTCTTTGGTGACCCGGGCCAGGGCGCTGGAGGAAACGGGAGATGAGGAGCATGCGCTGGCCGCTTGCGCGCGAGCGCTTGAACTTTCCCCCGGTGAGCAAACGGCGCAAGAGATTAAGAAAAGGATTTGGGTGCGGCGTGGCAATACAGCGATAGAACAAGGCGAGTTGGGCGTGGTCCTGGCTGCCTATCAGCAAGCGGGCGCCAGCGGGTGGGAAGACGCGGTCGCCTTTGTGCAACGCGCCTTAGAGAAGGATCCCACTCTCTTTCGCACAAGGCTTCATCTGGGTGAGGTGCTGCTGGAGCTGGGTTGGACTGACGAGGCGTTGGCCGAATCAAGTGCAGCTTTGACTGTCTATCAGCAGGCAAGTGCTGAACGTAAGCAAGAAGCGATTGACTTTTTTCGGAGCATACTGGAGCGAGAGCCTCGCCACATCTTGGCGCGACTCCACCTGGGCCAACTGCTACTGACCCAAGGCCAGTTCGACGAAGCGATAGCTGAACTGGAGCAAGCCTACGAGGAGGACCGGGGCAAGGCTGGTTCTCTTCTTTCCCATGCCCTACTGACTCGAGCACAGGTGGCCCACGAGGCTGGCGAGTGGCTGACAGTATTCAACGCTTGCGTGAGGGCAATGGAGATTGACCCTACCCTGTCACATGCGCTGGAGATCATGAAGGAAACAGTCACTGAATTGGAGGAGGTGGGCGTCGCAGCTTCCCCCGACAATCAGTACGTGCAGGAGAGACTAGCCTATGCGCATAAGGGTACCCGGGCTGCTTTTGGTATCAGTAGACGCCAACTTGGCGAAATAATGTCCACCGCCGAAAACCATATTCGTTTGCTAGGTGTTGTCCCAATTGAAGTTGATTGGCGAACCTTGGCGCGAAAGTGGGCGGTTAGACTCAGAAACAATCCAGCCTTTGAAATTACCATTTTGTGCGAGTCGGACAACACGCTCTTCTCAAAGTCACTTACGTGTGACATGGATGTCGTCGAAAATCGGCGCAGTTTCCAGGAACTGCAATTCATTAGAGATAGAGCAGTCGTTGATTTTATGGACCTGCTTTCGGAGGAAGGTATACCTAGGGAAGACAAGCGGGTTACGGTTGAGATCACGCATCTATCCATACCCGTCTCCATAGTTCAGGTTGACGGTAGACTGTTCGCCAGCTTTTGGCTCCATGAAATTGACGACCGCTTTGAGGAAATTACTCGGGGCCATCCGTGGCGTTCTCGCTTGGAAGAATACGCAGCGACGTATTTCGACCCGACGCGCGGGCGGAAATACGCCTGTGAGCCAGGAAGTGAATTGCTGGAAGTGTTCGATCATGAACGTATACCTCGCGGCATATATCCACGCAGTTCTTTTTACGACACAGACTATTCACAGCGGGTCATTTGGGCATTCGTTTTTGACCGCCAAGGTCGGCTGTTGATCCATCGCCGTTCCGACAACGCAAAAGACAATCGAGGGATGTGGGACAAATCGGTCGGCGGACACATTGAATTCTCTGATTTCAACACGTCACGTTCTGCATATAGGGAGGTTATAGAAGAACTGTTCGTCGCGGAACCTGAAAAGGTCAAAGCCGATTTCAAAAAATGGGCCATCTCGGATGAAGAGGTTATTTATCTGGGCGAATGGCGACCCGACCAGAGAAAGTCTTATCCGTTCCAGGAAATTTGTTCTTTTAAGCGTGAGTGGGCATTCTTCAGATTTCGGGGGTCTGAACCACTCTACTCGCCCCGCATGCTGCCCGATGGGACAGAACGCCGGCTTCGGGTGGTCCCAGACATCTTCCTCTTCGTCGCCGGCCCTCAGCTTACCGACAACCTTCTTGAGGAATTGAAAAACTCCACCTTTACGCTGGTCGAGCTTTCTGTGCTCAAGAATGCAATGGATAGAGCTCTGAGTGGCCAAGAGGTGCCTGGATTCGATAAGAACAGGTCCGGTAAAGGCAAACCGGTGCCATGGTTCACGCCTGATCTCGTAAATATCCTGACCGGTAAGTTGCGTGACGTTCTCGAAGAATTCTCACAGTACATCAAAAGGTACATTCAGCAGCATTGAGGTTTGGCCATGCCACACGTGATTACCATCACAGGACCGTCAAGGGTCGGAAAGAGCACGACCATTCGTTACCTATTGGCATGTGCAGACAGGGACTTCAGGCCCACGCTAGTATCCAAATACACGACGCGTTCTCAACGTACTGATGACAAGGACGATGAAGTGCACTGCGTAAAAGAAATTCCTCCCGAATGTGACCTGGTATATGATCAGTACGGCGCTCGGTATGGACTAGAGTTGCGTACCGTATTTCAATGTATCGCTAATGGACAAAGTCCGATCGTGGTACTGAATGATGTTCGGGCTGTCGAAGATGTACGTGATTCTTTGGGCAAATTAGTTCGATCGCTATTCATTTTCAGGGAAAACCCATCAAGCACGGATTACCAAAAAGAACTGGTGAAATCAAGAGGAAAGGAGGACGCTAAGCCCCGATTTGAGAAAGCACAAACAATCTTCCGCACTTACATTGAGAACATCCACTTGTTTGATCACGTGATCATAAACAGTTGGACTTTCGGAGAGTTGGAGGCGCAGGTGAGGCAAATTGTTAAAGGGTTAAAGGATCCAAACTGGCCACTGCGGAAAAGAGGATAACATGGGACGCATCTATGGGTCGGGAAAGGACCCAAGAGAAGGATTTTCCCATAACGTTTTAGCTATAATTCGGCGTGTTCTTGGATGGATAACTTCCAGACAAATCGTTATGCTTCCTCAACATCTTTTTGTCCAACGGCTTTTTGTGATCGTTGGAACGCCTGGATCTGGCAAGGACTTGCTCATTCGTGCCGTAAATGACCTTGGCGCTCAACACGCACGAATTGTACCCAAGCATACCTCCAGAAGAAAGCGGCAGGATGACGGCAATGAAATTATCTGCCCAGAAGATCCAGATTACGATCTTGAGGGTTGTGACATTACTTATGAGAACTATGGCGACAGATATGGAATAAAGGGATCGCAAATTTGGGAAGGATTGAGTGATGGCATTTTCCAGGTCGTTGTTGTGAGCAATGTCGAGGCAATTAACAGGCTTCGTGACATACTTGGCGAACTTGTAGTGTTAGTTTACGTTCACTCCGAAGTCGACCGTGATGAATACCAGCGTATAGAAGCAGCGCGCAAAAGCGATCCCGAGTACTTGGATACCGAGTATGTGGAACAGCGGGTAAAAAACTATAGGCTTGCACTTGATATTTTCTTGGAGAACTACCTGGCCTTCGATCATGTACTCATAAATTCAGGCCCCTCAGAAAACCTCTATGATCAGATGTTTCGATTGTTTCGGGCCTACGAACGGGGTGATTTATCTTCTGATACCAAGTCACCTGTGCCAGGGAGAATCTGGATTTACTTGACGGGGCCATCGAAATCGCGAATAATCTTAGGAGAAGAAATAGCAGAGAAAAGTATGCGCGATACGATTCTCTCTTGCTGATAAGCACAAAGGTGAGAATGTGATCAGAAGAGGGCTAGCGAGGTGTAGAAATGGATCGAACGTCACGTCCTCAATGGCTTCAGAATGCAGCCAACTATCTTTTAGACAATATCTTTGATATTCTGACCCTTACTGCTACCGGATACATTTTCATCCGACAACAGTTCAAACCCTACGGTCCCGCCGATATTACCCTATTGGCCACCTGGATTGTCGCCATCTTGGGACTCATTGCCGTGTCTGGCCTCTGGCAGCAACACAGACGTTTGAAGGCTCTGGAGAATCTGAGTCAGGAGACGCACGACCTGGTTGTTCAGCGGCTGGGTGGGCCAGCGCGATCCCAAGATTTCTTCTGGCCAGATGAAAAAGCAATCACCACTCAAGACTTGACCCAGGCGAATGACATCTACGTCGTTGGGATGGTGCTCAACCGAGCGGTGCGGAACCATATGGCCACTCTTGGCGACAGGCTTGCTGCTGGAGCAAACTTGCGTTTCATTATACTGGATTGGCAGAACGAGTCATTGATGGACATCATGCCCTACCGAAGCATTGGAGCACATTCAAAGGAATGGTGGCAAGAGCACATACGCCAGACAGAAGAATACATTGAAGACATTCGAGCTTCGGATGATAACGCAGGAACGCTCAAAGTCGGTTACCTGCCATTTTTCCCATCATTTGGGATGTGGTTGATTGACCCTGACGAACCTCACGGGCAAATTCACGTCGAGATATATCACCATCGCACACCAGAAATGAACGCGACCTTCTCCTTGCACGCCAGCAAGGATGCATATTGGTACAGGTTCTTCCGCAAGCAGTTTGATCTGCTATGGCAATCCTGTGAGGAACATGGAAGAGTTTCGGACGTTGTCACATAGAACCTCACTCATGACGATTTGCTGGAGCGACTCAAGAACGTTGCCAACTGAAAGTCGAAGAACCTATGAAATCAGGCCTAGTACTTTGTCAATTGTGAATTGATGGGTGGGACTTTTCTGGTATCTTGTCTCCAAAAACGGAGGTGGGATGGCCAGGAAGTATATCGTCACTCTGAGTGCGGAAGAGCGACAGATACTGCGAGACCTGATCGCGTCTGGCACTCACCGTACTCGTAAACTGACTCGTGCACGCATCCCTCTGAAAGCCGATGAAGGCTGGTCAGATCGGGAAATCAGCCGTGCACTGAACGTCAGCATCCCGACCATCGAGCGCGTCCGTCGGCGTTTTGTGTTCGAGGGGTTCGAGGCTGCTCTAGACCAGAAACGGTCGACCCGTGAATATCACCACAAGATTGATGGTGAACGGGAAGCACAACTGATTGCGTTAATGTGCAGCGATCCTTCCCCAGGGCAGGCACGCTGGAGTCTGCGCCTATTGGCAGACCGCTTCGTCGAGTTAGAGTACATTGACAGCATCTCGCACGAGACCGTCCGGCAGGTTCTGAATGCCAACGAACTGAAGCCGTGGCGCAAGCAGGCATAAGGCTGACCCGCTTCCTTCATCCACGCTGAGGACAGGCCGGCAGATGGCGTGTACCCTGGCCTTCCTCCCGCTTTTTCTCCCCGCGCTGGCGATCCTGCTCGGCCTCTTGCCGCTTCCGCCGAGGCTATTGGCCAGGTTTGTGCCAGGCGCCTGCTGCGCCTGGCTGGCCGTAGGCTGGGCGGCTGCGGCATGGGGGCCGATGGACGAGAAGCCCGTGCGCGCAAAACAAGACGTGGCCAGGAACGTGAGAGTGTTGGTGTCCGGCGCCGTCGGGCTGAGCGCGGTCTTGATCGGCACCGTGATCTACTTCTTCTGGATGTCTCTCCTGGGCGGTTGGCAGTCGTTGGGCAAGCGGTGATGGCTCCAGTCAATTGGCCATTTCTTCAGGCGATGGATGGGCTTGAGCAACGCATGAGATCAGCGACCAAACGGTTCAGCCGGATCAACTGGCTTGCTATACTGATCCCACTCCTCGTGGGCTGCCCATTCCTGTGCATCGGCCTGTCTGAAGTCTACAAAACTGCACAGATGGCCAGCGCTTCCGCCCTCGCGCGTGGTACGGTGATCGGCAACACCTTTCGTCCCTTTGCAGAAGGTGGAGCGGCGTACGTGCCGGTGGTTGAATTCCAGACCCGCGATGAGCAAATGGTGCGCTTCACGGACGGCATCGGCACCTACCCGGTTGAGTACGAAGTGGGTACTCAGGTGAATGTGCTGTACGATCCACAGGATGTACAGAACGCGCGGGTCAGTTCGTGGAAGCGCTTGTGGTTCGGGCCAACACTCAAACCTTCTATCGGCGTGTTGCCCATCTTGATCGGAATCGGCCTGGCCTGGATTATGAGGCGCAGATAAGACGTGGGCATAAGCCCTCATCCGGCCAGGATCTCCACAGAGTCCTTCAGGTTGAAGACATCCACGTACACTTGAACATTCTGTGCGATGCGCTCCACGACGAACCCGTGGGGGTCGGGGAGTTCGGAGCGCAGGTGATCGTACAGCCGCTGGCGGGCCGCCACGACCCGCGGGTCGGTCCAGATGTAACGCGCGCCCGTGGCGACCAGCCATTCCTGCCGGGCCGGTGCCAGTTGGTCGAAGCCACAGCCAACCTCGTCGGGCAAGAGCCACTTTTGCCAGCGGTTAGAGTCCAGCACGGCGGTCTTGAGGACCTCCTTGAACCCCGAAGGGGTCAGGCCCGGCTGACCCTTCAACAACCGGCCCTCCCGCGCGCAGAGTTCGTGTAGCGCCGCCAGTTCGGTCGCCGTGAATTCCGGGCCGACGTTCGCCCCCCCCATCCCGGTGGCCGGGTAGTCGGCCGGGTTGGCCACCCAGTCGGTGTAGTGGCCCTTGACCAGCGAGCCGAGCGGAGCGACCCGCTCGTACAGGCGGCGAGCACTCTGCGGGTCGAAGGTGGTCGTATGCAAGTCAGTCCCCACCTTCCCAACGATGAAGCACGGCCAGGCGTGGGCAAGCCCGGCGGCCTCCAGGCGGGCCTGCAAGCCGCTGAGAAACCGGTTCAAGTTGTCCCAGTCCACCAACCCACCGTGCACCTCCTCCGTGCCGACCTCGTAGGATACCGGCGGCAGCCCAAGCCGTACGCGCTCCATCTCGGCGTGGGCGATCAACTCGACCGTGCGTTCGACCACCACGCCAATCGGCAGAGGCTGGCCCAGGGCAAGCGTGCGGTCCACCGTCGGATCCACGTGGAGCAACGCATACCCGGCCTCCAGGCAGGCGGTGAGCGTGGCCTTTACCTCGGCCATGGTCTCTGCCAGGCTCAGCCGGTCGCGGGTGTGGACGTCCTTCAGCCAGGGGCCTCCGTGGTCGAGGCAGGGGTAGAGAGGGGCAGAACACCCGTGCTTGGCAGCCAGTTCGCGCATGCGGGCGACGAAGGCCCGTGGGGTCCAGCCGGTGTAGCCCCCGTCACGGTCCACCTGGTTGAGCGTCGCCGCGAACAGCATGGGCATATCGTCGGCGGCGGCCACTTTGACCGCCGCCTCCAATACTGCATCCGAATTGGGGCAGACGGCCAGGAGCGTGATCCGCACGTCGCTGGCGCGCAGGGCGATGATCCTGCGGACGATTCCTTTGAGGCTCGTCATAGGAAGATTCCGAGGATGAGTACATCCATTTGCGCTCGGAATGACAGCTACTGTTGCTTCGGCTGCCAGCGCAGGATCAAATCCTTGGCCGCCCGGACCTCGTCCAGCCGGCGCACCGGAGCCCGGTGGGGAGCCTCGTGGAGGAGGGCGGGAGCGGTGCGTGCCTCATCGGCGATGTGCAGAAGCGCCTCGGCGAAACCGTCCAGCGTCTCCTTGCTCTCCGTCTCCGTTGGCTCGATCATCAACGCCTCGTGGACGATGAGGGGGAAGTAGTTGGTAGGTGGATGGTAGCCGTAGTCTATGAGCCGCTTGGCGACGTCCAGGGCACGCACGTCGGGAGCGTCGGCGAAACGGCCCTCGCACACGAACTCGTGCATGCAGATGCGCTCGTACGGCACCCGGTAGGTGCCCTTGATCCGGCTCATCAGGTAGTTGGCGTTGAGCACCGCGTACTCCGAGACCCTGCGCAGACCCGCGGCACCCAGCATCCGAATGTAGGTGTAGGCCCGCACCAGGATGCCAAAGTGGCCATAGAAGGACTTGACCCGGCCGATGGACTTGGGGAGGTCCACGAACGTGTAGAAATCCCCCTCGTCGCTCGACCGTTCGCGATCTATCGCCACGACCGGCCCTGGCAGGAAATCGGCCAGGCGGACTGAAGCCCCCACCGGCCCGGAGCCTGGGCCGCCACCACCGTGAGGGGTGCTGAACGTTTTGTGCAGGTTATAGTGGAGCACGTCGAAGCCCAGGTCGCCCAGGCGGGCGATCCCCAGGAGGGCATTCATATTCGCCCCGTCGCCGTACATCAGCCCGCCGTACTGGTAGACCAATCCGGTGACCTCCTCGAGATGCTCGTCAAAGAGCCCCAGCGTGTTGGGGTTGGTCAGCATCATGCCGACCAGGTGGCCGCTATGCTCCCGGCACGCCGCCTCCAGCGCTCCCCGATCCACGTTGCCTCGCTCGTCGGAGGGGATCTCGACCACCCGCAGGCCGCTCATGCTCGTCGTGGCCGGGTTGGTGCCGTGGGCTGAATCGGGAACCAGGATCACGTCCCGCCCGGCGTCTCCCCGATCCAGGTGATAGGCGCGCATCATCAGCACGCCCGTCAACTCTCCGTGGGCCCCTGCCGCCGGCTGCAGGCTGACCCCTGCGAACCCACCGATCTCCTTGAGAAACTCTTGCAGGTGGTACATCAGGCAGAGCGCTCCCTGCGCGGTCTCCTCGTCCTGGTACGGGTGGAGGTGGACGAACCCGGGCAGGCGGGCCATTTCCTCGTTGATCTTGGGGTTGTACTTCATCGTACAGGAACCCAGCGGGTAGAAGCCAGTGTCCACCCCATAGTTCATCTGGGAGAGGTGCGTGTAGTGGCGAACCACGTCCGGCTCGCTCACCTCCGGCAGTGGCAGATCCTCCCGCACCAGCCCTTCCGGCAACTCAGCACGTGGCACGTCGAGATCGGGCAGCGTGGCCGCACAGCGGCCGGGCCGGGACAGTTCATAGATCAAGGGCTCAGTCACGATGCCACCTCCTCCAGCGCCTCCACCAGCATGTCAATCTCCTCCCGGGGATTCATCTCCGTCACGCACAGGAGCATGTGGCCTTGCAGGTGCGGATAGTCCCGCCCCAGGTCGTAGCCTCCGATGATCTCCCACTCATGCAGCAGGTAGTCATTGATCTCTTTGACCGGCCGCGGGCAGTGCACCACGAACTCTTTGAAGAACGGCCGGATGTAGCGGACGGGGGTACGTCCGTCATCCGCCTCGTCCACGACAGAAAAGCCGTTGATTGCCCCAATCCGCTGTCGTGCATAGTGGGCTTTGTGGTAGCACAGTTCCGCCACCCGGCGCATCCCGCACCGGCCCAGCGTGGCCATGTAAATCGCCGCTGCCAGGGCCACAAGGCCCTGGTTAGTGCAGATGTTAGAGGTGGCCTTTTCCCGGCGAATGTGCTGTTCGCGGGTAGATAGGGTGAGGACGAACCCCCGTTGTCCCTCGGTGTCCACCGTCTGGCCCACCAGCCGCCCGGCCATCTTGCGCACGTACTCCATGCGGGTGGCAAAAAAGCCCAGGTACGGCCCGCCAAAGTTGAGCCCGGCCCCCATGCCCTGCCCATCCCCCACCACGACGTCCGCCCCAAACTGCCCGGGGGACTTGAGCAGGCCCAGCGCGATTGGGTCGGCCACGACCACCAGGAGCGCCCCAACCGCGTGCGCCGCCTCGGCCAGGGGGCCTAAATCCTCGATCCGTCCCAGAAAGTCGGGATACTGGACAATCAGGCACGCGGTCTCATCGTCGAGCAAGTCTGTTAGTACCGCCGATCCGCTGTTCTCGTCCCCCACCACCGTCAGCCCCATCCCCTGGGTATAGGTCCGCACGACCGCCCGGTATTCGGGATGAACATAGGGGGAAACGACCACCTTGCGCCGCTTCAAGCGATGAACGTTGATCGCCGTGATGACCGCTTCGGCAGTAGCCGTAGCGCCGTCGTAGTGGGAGGCATTGGACGCCTCCATGCCGGTCAGCGCGCAGATCATCGTCTGATACTCAAAGATAGCCTGGAGCGTGCCCTGGCTGATCTCCGGCTGGTAGGGCGTATAGGCGGTGTAAAACTCCCCCCGGCGCAGGAATGCGTCTACCACCGCAGGAACAAAATGATGGTAGGCTCCTGCCCCCAGGAAACAGGGACCGTCCGCAGTGGTGAAGTCGGCACCCGCCAACATCTCCAGTTCCCAGCGGACCTCCATTTCTGAGAGCGCGGGGGGCAGGTTCAGTTCGGGGAAGCGCACATGCGCCGGGATGTCTTCGAACAACTCTTCGACGGACCGGACGCCGATGGCAGCCAGCATCGTCTTCCGATCCTCGTCGGAATGCGGGACATAAGGCATTACGACTCCTCTGCCACGAATGCTTCGTAGGCAGCCCCATCCATCAAATCGTCGAACTCGGCAGGATCGGAGGGGCGTAGGCGGACCATCCAGCCCTTGCCATAGGGATCCTGGTTGACCAATTCCGGCGTGTCCTCCAGGGCCTCGTTGACGGCGCTGATCTCCCCGCCCACCGGTATGTAAAGATCGGAGGCGGCCTTGACCGACTCGACGACGCCAAAAGTGTCCTCTTTGTCGAAGGTATCTCCCACCTCCGGCAGCTCCACGTAGACCACGTCCGAAAGGGATTCCTGGGCATGGTCCGTGATGCCGCACACAATCTCGTTTCCATCCTGCCTGGCCCACTCGTGAGACCTGGCATATCGCGCCACTGGATCCAGTTTCATCGCTACCCCCTTCTATCGTGAATATGATGGTGACTCATATTATACTCAATGGAATGCACCAATGCAAGTCGAGTTGAACCCCGTTGTGCGGCCAATTGTTATACGCCGTTCACGCAACTGTAATGCGCCACTGCTTGCATTTGCGGCACCTGTGGGTATAATGAGTGGAAGACTAGATCAAGGAGTACTAGAGATTGATGTTGCGAGGATTGTTTGCGAAAGTCACGGGCAGTGCTGAACAGCGCGAGATTGCCCGGCTGCAGAAAGTCGTCGAACAGACCAATGCACTCGAACCGGAGTTTCAGGCGCTGGACAGCGCCCAACTGCGGGCCAAGACCAACGAGTTGCGCCAGCGCCTGGCCGCTGGCGAGACACTCGACGACCTGCTGGTGGAAGCGTTTGCGGCTGTGCGCGAAGCAGCCAGGCGCACCACAAGTATGCGCCCTTACGACGTGCAACTGATCGGTGGCATCATCCTCCACCAGGGCAAGATCACCGAGATGAAAACCGGCGAGGGAAAGACGCTCGCCGCTACGCTGCCGCTGTACCTCAACGCACTGGAAGGGAAAGGGGCTCACCTGGTCACGCCCAACGACTATCTCTCCAAAGTAGGCGTGCAGTGGATGGGCCCGCTCTATCACGCCTTGGGCCTATCGGTGGGTGTGATCCAGTCGGCAGCCGCCGATCCGAACCGAGGGTCCTTCGTGTTCGACCCTGACTACCCTTCGGCCGACGACCGTTTTTTGAACCTACGCCCCGTCTCGCGGCGCGAGGCGTACCTGGCAGACGTCACGTACGGCACCAACAACGAGTTCGGCTTCGACTACCTGCGCGACAACATGGCGCGCGACCTGAGCGAACGGGTGCAGCGGGAGCTTTACTACGCCATCGTTGACGAGGTAGACAACATCCTGATTGACGAGGCGCGCACCCCCCTCATCATCTCCGGCCCGGCCGAGGAATCTTCGGAACTGTATCGCCGCTTCGCCCAGATCGTCCCCCGCCTGCGACCGAGCAGCCCTGAGAGCATTGAACGTGAGGAGCCGGACGGTGACTATGCGCTGGAGGAAAGGACGCAGATCGTCACGCTGACGGAACAGGGGGCCGAGCACGTCGAGAGGACGCTCCCGGAAATCGGACCGGAGGAGAGCATCTACGACCCCAAGCACGCGCACATGCTGCCCTACCTCGATAACGCGCTGCGGGCCTACGTCGTCTACGAGCGCGACAAGGACTATATCGTAAAGGACGGCGAGGTCATCATCGTAGACGAGTTCACCGGCCGGCTCATGTATGGCCGGCGCTTCTCCGAAGGATTGCACCAGGCCATCGAAGCCAAGGAAGGGGTGGAGGTGCGGCGCGAGAGCCTGACTTATGCCACCATCACCTTCCAGAACTATTTCCGCATGTATAAGAAATTGGCCGGCATGACCGGTACGGCCAAGACGGAGGAGGAGGAGTTCCAGAGAATCTACGACCGGGACGTAGTGGTGCTCCCTACCAACGTCGAGTACCGTGCGCTCTACGGAGATCTGACCGCCTGCGAGCGACAGATGGACGAGATCGAGGAGGTCACGTTCGCCGGCGTACTGGACGGACAGGGCGACGTCAAGGTGACCACCTACGAATTCCCCGACGGGAACGGCCGGCGTTACTTTAGGCGGCTCGACTTGCCGGACATGATTTACGCATCCGAACCTGCCAAGTTCGGGGCCGTGGTAGCCGAGATCGAGGCGCTGCACAAGGCCGGCCGGCCGGTGTTGGTGGGGACCATTGCAATCGAGACATCGGAACGGCTTTCGCGCATGCTGAAACGGCACGGCATACCCCACCAGGTACTCAACGCCAAGCAGCACGAGCATGAAGCCGTAATCATCGCCCAGGCCGGCCGTTCTGGCACGGTGACCCTCGCCACGAACATGGCGGGCCGAGGCGTGGACATCAGATTGGGCGGTGACCCAGAGGGGGTCGCCCGCGAGCGGTTGCGCCGGGAGGGCTTCGACCTGACCCAGATCCACCAGATCCACTGGAACCATGCGCTGGACTTGCTGCGACAGGGGCAGGCCGTGGCCGACGTCTATCCCGAGCGATGGGCAGAGGTGTTGGCCCAGGCCGTGGCCGATTGTACTGCCGATCACGAGCGTGTGGTGTCCCTGGGTGGGCTGCACATTTTGGGTACCGAGCGGCACGAGGCGCGCCGCATTGACAACCAGTTGCGCGGGCGTGCTGGCCGCCAGGGAGATCCTGGCTCCTCCAGGTTCTACATCTCCCTCGAGGACGAGTTGATGCGCCGTTTCGGCAGCGAGCGAGTGCAGGACCTGATGGGCCGGCTGGGCGTGGATGAGGACATGCCCATCCAGCACTCCTGGCTCGACAAATCCATCGAGTCGGCACAGATGCGGGTGGAAGGGTATAACTTTGACATCCGTAAACACGTGCTAGAGTACGACGACGTGGTCAACAAACAACGTGAGGTGGTCTACGCCCAGCGACGGCAGGTGTTGGAAGCCCCCGACCTGCGGGAGCAGGTGCTGCGCATGGTGCAGGGCGAGATCAGTGGAGTCGTAGCCGCCCACACTCCCGGCCCCGATCCGGACGACTGGAACCTGCGCGGCCTCTACCACGACCTGCGCACGTTTTTCCCGTTGCCACTCAACTTCAACTACTCTCAGTGGGCGAAACTCTCACCCGACGAGATCGAAGCGCAGTTGTCTGACATGGCCGGGCGCGCCTACGATGACATCAGCCGCCGCATCGGACATGAAATATACCGCCAGGCGACACAGGAAGACGTGACGCTGGAAGGCCTGGCCGAGAGCAGCGATCCGGCACGGCGGCTAGTCTATCAGCGGCTGGTTGAGCGGCTAGAGGGGAAGAAGCCTGACCAACTCACCGATGTACTCATCGGCGACGTGGCCGCCCAACCGCTGCGCCGGCTTGCCGATGAGGTCAAGCCTCAAGTCGAGGCAGCGTTCGTAGACACCTACCACCTGTTCCGTGACCGGCAGAACCTGCTACGAGCGGTAGATAGCCTGTGGGTGCGACACCTCACCGACCTGGAGGCCCTGCGTGAGGGCATTGGGCTGCGAGCCTACGGGCAGCAGAATCCATTGGTGGCTTACCGCAAGGAAGCGCACGAGATGTACGAAGCCTTGCTGGCCCAAATCCAGACGGCAGTCGCGCGCTCTGCCTACCTGGTGCCTCAGGCGCTGTTCGCACCGCCGCGACAACAACGCTTGCAGGCGGTCCGTCCTGGTGTGCCAGGAGAAAGACCCCAGGCGCGGCCAGCGCGGAAGGAAGCCGGACAAGCGTTGGGACGTAACGACCCTTGTTGGTGTGGCAGCAGCAAAAAGTACAAGCATTGTCACATGCGCCAGGACGCCGAAGCACAACAGGGCCAACTCGCCGCCACCCGGCCGCCTCAAGTACCCGGGCGAAAGCGACGACGGCGATAGCAGGGCTTGTGGCGACGGGGCCGAGGCCGATGGGGACATCGGGCCGATGAGTACATCGGGAGGTATTATGGATGGAAGATATGGAACTTGACCTGACAGGCCGCTTGATGGCGGACATGGATCCCCAACTACTCGAATTTCTACGGACGAAAATCACCTCCTTCGTCAAATGGGACCTGGTCCGCTTCTTCCACGATAATCCCCACACTACGGACACAGCCGACAACGTTGCCCGTTACGCTGGCCGCAGCGTCGAGACTATCCGCACCGAACTGATCGAACTGGCACACGATGGGATCCTGGAGGAAAGCCAACTGGGTGACATGCTCGTATATTCGTTGGCCTCGGATCGCCAGACCAGGGAATTGCTGGCGAAATTCGTAAAGGCTTCTGACGACCGCCAATTCCGGGTCAAAGCCATCTATCACATCATTCGGGGCACGCGGCGATAGGAGAGAAACCCTTGCGAAGGTTCAGAGTCAACCTTCGCAAGGGTGGCTGAGTACAATCGGAAGGAGAAGGGTATGGAACGGATAAAGACCGGCATCCCGGGCCTGGATGAGATGTTATGGGGTGGCCTCTTATCTCAGACGGCCAACCTGGTCGAGGGAGCACCAGGCACGGGTAAGACGACGTTGGGAATGCAGTTCATCTGTCACGGCATCGTGGCCTGTGGCGAGCCGGGTCTCATACTGACCTTTGAAGAATTCCCGCAGCAGTATTACAGCGATGCAGCCGGTTTCGGCTGGGACTTTCGCCAGATGGAACGAGAGGGCAAATTGCGCGTGATCATGACCAGCCCAGAAGTCAGCCTGGCTGACCTGGAACAAGTGGGGGGGCGAATCGAGAGCCTGGTCCAGGAGATCGGCGTCAAGCGCATCCTGGTAGACAGCCTGTCTCACTTTGAGCGTCTCAGCGAAGACCCTGTGCGCTTGCGGTCCATCGTCTATGGGTTCATCAATGCACTGAAGCGGGAAGGGTTGACGGCTGTGCTGACGCGAGAAAGTACGACGTTGCTGGGCGAAGCCGGGGGGGCGGACGATGCCCTCGCCTTCCTTGTGGATTCCTACATCCTCCTCCGTTACGTCGAGATCGAAAGCGCCATCCACAAGGCCCTGTTGGTGCTCAAGATGCGGGGCAGCAACCACGACAAGGGCATTCGCCAGTTCGAGATCACCTCCCGGGGCATCGAGGTCCGCACTCCCTTCGAAGGACGTGAAGGCATCATGAGCGGCAGCCCTCGGCGCATGGCGGATTCGTTCGTACAGGCCTTTGTGCGACGCTAAGGTTAAAAGGAGGCTGCGCCCCAATGGAGACGATCAGAACGATCCTGACCATCTATGCGTGGACCGTGATCGGGGCATTGATCGTCTTTCTGTGGCGCATCGCGTATTTTTACGCCAAAACCTCGGGCCAGCGCGTAGGCTATTATTCCCTCATCCTTCCCGCGCTGCTTCTAGCAGCCGGCGCGCTCTGGTATCTCAGAAGCGGGGGAGAATTCATCGGACAGCCGATCGGTGATCTATTGTTGTTCGGCGGCGGCGCCTTGCTGTGCCTGTTTGGTGTCCGCTTGCAGGATTTGATGACCGGAGGACGACGATGATCGTCATCACCACACCTCTAGGGTCCGTCGGATTGCTGGCCGTCGTCTACCTGGGTTTTCTGTTTGCCAATTTCAGCCGACGGCTGAGCGAAGTGACAAAGATGACGGACCGCTGCCGCTGGTTTCAGGTCGCCAACGGCTTCATTACCCTGGCAGCAATGAGCCAGGTGATACGGGGCATTGCAGCCCTGGCCCCCCACCTGGCACCGCCAGTCCTGTTGGAACCCTGGTTTACGCTCGTGAGTTTCCACATTCCCCTGGCTGTTGGAGTAACCATTGACCTGGTGCTGGTACGGTATTATTGGGGATGGATCTTGAAGGAAAAGGGCGAGTAGAACTGCACACCTCCTCAGATCGGGCATCGGCTGTCCTCAACGTGCTGGACGAGGTGACACTAGCTGCCACGTCTACGTTGGCTCCAGCGGAGATCGCCGATCGTGTCGCGGTTGCTGTCCGGCGGGGTCTGGGTTTCGAACACCTGGTTCTCCTGCTGGTCAACGAAGAACGCGGCACACTGGAGCCCCTGGGAGGTGATGCGGAGACAAGCCTGCTCGAAGATGGAAAATTGCCGAGCCTGCGCACAGGACAGGGGCCGATGAGTACATCGGTGGGGGGGCCGATGAGTACATCGGTGGGGTTGGAGGGTTGGGTTGCTGAGCACGGCAGGGCCCTGCAGGTGGACGACGTATCCCAGGATCCGCGTTACGTGGCACGGATTCCTGGCGTACGCTCAGCGCTGATCGTCCCGCTGACGATGCGCCGGAGTACCGGCGGAGAGCGAGTCATCGGGGTGATTTGTGCGGCCAGTTCACACCCCGGCGCGTTCAGCAGGGAAGATGAGCGCCTGCTGACCACTATAGCACGGCAACTGGCGTTTGCTATTGACAGTGCACGCCTGCACCAGGAGACCCAGTACCGCCTGGCGGAGGTGTCCGCGCTCTACGAACTGGCCCGGCAGATGAACACGAGCCTCGACATTCAGCAGGTGCTGGATTCCATCGTCTGGTCGCTGAAGCGGGTGGTAGGATGCCGGGGGTGCTCGATTGCATTGCTGGACCCAACCAACAACGTGCTGGAAATCCACGCCGCTGCGGGCATCGAGGAAAAGTGGAAACGCGCCTTCGAACTGCGACTGGGTGAGGGAGTAGCGGGCCACGTGGCGCAGGAAGGCGCGCCCATGTACGTGCCCGACGTACTGGAACTGGACAATTTCATATTCTTTGATCCGTCCGTGCGCTCCCTCCTGTCAGTCCCGTTGAGTACGCAGCGCGGGGTAATCGGCACGCTGACCATAGATAGTGACCGCCCACAGGCATTCAGCAAGGCGGACGAACGGTTACTGACCATCGCCGCTTCTCAGGCAGCCATCGCCATCGAGAATGCCCGGCTGTACGCCAACCTCGAACAGCGTGCCAGGAATCTGGCTGAGGCGTACGCTGAATTGAAAGAGGCTGACCGGCTGAAGGACGAAGTGGTCCAGAACGTATCGCACGAATTGCGGACACCGCTGACGTTCGTGAAGGGATACGTGGAATTGCTGCTGGAGGGGAACGCGGGGCCACTGACTGACGAACAGAAGAAATATCTCAGGATCGTGGTCGAGAAAACGGAGGTGGTTACCGGGCTGGTGAGCAGCATCATATTCCTGCAGCAGGCGGACCGCGTGCCCGCCAAGACGGCTGTTTCATTGACCAAAGTGGCGCGGCAGGCAGTGCGAGGATGTGCTGCCACGGTGGAGAAGGCCGGTTTGACCCTGCTAGAGCATCTGCCCGACAATCTGCCACCCGTAGCCGGGGACGAAGGAAGGCTGCTGCAGGTGTTCGACAATCTGCTCGGCAATGCCATCAAATTCAGCCCTGATGGGGGACAGATCCTGGTCACCGTCGAGGACGCGGGCACAATGGTACGGGCATCCGTTTCCGATCCGGGCATCGGGATCCCTGAGGACCAGCAGGAGCGCATCTTTGAGAGGTTCTACCAGGTAAATGGTTCCGCCAAACGACGTTTCAGCGGCGTCGGGCTAGGGCTGGCGATCGTCAAACGCATCGTAGAGACACACGGCGGAGAAGTATGGGTGGAAAGCGAACATGGGAAGGGAAGCACGTTCTACTTCACAATTCCCAAGTATGAGTACCACGGGTGAGTACACCGAAAGCGATAGTCACCCCCACCAGGCCGACGCTCCTGTGCAGAACGCCGATGAGTACATCGGTGAGGCCGATGAGTACATCGGTGAGGCCGAGATGATGGGGCACAGCCCGGAGGAACGATCAGGTGCGCTGGCGAGCCTGCGCGCCCGGTTGTACAGGATGCCAAAAGTGGACCTGCACCGTCACCTGGAGGGCTCTTTGCGGCTCCAGACCCTAGCCGAGATCGCCCAGGAACACGGGATTGACCTGCCCTCGTATGACATCGAGTACCTGCGCCCATTCGCAGTGGTGACGGACAAAGAGTCGGACTTTCATCGTTTCCTGGAAAAGTTTCGCTTCTTGCGGCGCTTTTACCCCTCTCAGGCAGTGATGGAGCGGATCGCGTATGAGGCGGTGGCCGATGCCGCCGCCGACAATATCAAGTATCTCGAACTGCGCTTCAACCCCGTGGCACTGGCCCGGGGACAGGGTTTTTCGCTCGACCAGGTGACCACGTGGGTATGCGGCGCTGTCGCCAGGGCTCAGCGCGATTGCAGGGTACGCACCAACGTGATCTTGCAGATCGGCCGGGACGAGAACCTGGATACAGCGTCCCACATCGCCGAGACCGCCCTGGCGCATCGGCAAGATGGCGTCGTCGGCCTAGACCTGGCCGGGGACGAGGTGAGTTATCCGGCCCATCACTTTGCCGAGATCTTCCAGCGCGCCCGGCGGGATGGGCTCAGCGTGACCGTACACGCCGGGGAGGCCGGAGGAGCCGAGAACGTCCGGGAAGCAATCGAATTGCTGGGAGCGCAACGCATCGGGCATGGCGTGCGCTCGATAGACAACTCAGACGTCATCCAACTGGTCCGTAAGCGTGGTGTGACACTGGAGATCTGCCCGACCAGCAACGTACAGACGGGCGTCGAGCGCCGCATCTGGCAGCACCCCCTGCTCGATTTGCTGGCTCTGGACGTGCGGGTGACACTCAACACCGACGATCCCAGCATCAGCGACACGACGCTTACCGACGAGTATCTGACCGCCATGCTGGCGATGGGGATTAAATTGGAGCAGATCAAGCACGCCATCATGACGGCTATCGAGGGCTCATTCCAACCCCCAGAGGAACGCAGCCGGCTGGTGGCGTGGTTCCGCACACAGTTGGAACTGAGCTGACATTCGAGATCAGAAACCAGGAGAAACCAGGTTTTCGGGAAAAACCTGGTTTCTGGTCCCGGTTTCTCCAAGGAGGACAATGACCACACTCTTTCGTGACCAGGTCGCAGCGTTCATTGCTGAAGGACTGCGGGCCGCACAGCAGGCAGGGGCGTTGCCGGAGTTCGAGATGCCGGACATCACCGTCGAGCACCCGCACCAGGCGGGGCATGGCGACTATGCTTCCCCGGTGTGCCTGCGCCTGGCGCGCCAGAGATTCTTCGCTTCGCTCAGAATGACAAGCCGAGACATTGCAGCGCGGGTCGTGGAGCACCTCCCCCCCGCTTCGTTTGCAGGCCAGGTGGACGTGGCCGGGCCGGGATACATCAACGTCACCCTCGACTACGGTTGGCTGGCGGCACAGGTGCCGGAAATCCTGGCCGCTGGGGCGCACTGGGGTTGCGTGGACGTGGGCGGGGGAAAGCGGGCGCAGGTCGAATTCGTCAGCGCGAACCCTACCGGCCCCATCCACATCGGCTCTGTCCGCAACGCCGTCATCGGCGACGCGTTGGCCAACGTGCTGGCAGTGGCAGGCTACAACGTCGAGCGGGAGTACTATGTCAACGACGCTGGCTCCCAGGTGCGTAAGTTCGGCGAGAGCATCTTCGCCTGCTACGCCCAGGCACTCGGACAAGATGAGCCGTTCCCGGAGGACGGTTACCGGGGCCATTACGTCGTGGAGATGGGGCAGCAGATCGCCCAGCAGTACGGCGACCGCTATCTCCGCGTGCCCCGCCAGGAGGCCATCCGGGCGCTGGGGACAGAAGGCATCGCACGCGTGCTGGATGGGGCGCGGCACGACCTGGCGGACCTGGGGGTGAAGTTCGACGTCTGGTTCCACGAGAAGAGCCTGCGCGAGTCCGGCTTGCTCGACCAGGCCCTACAGATGCTGCGAGACAAGGGCCACGTCATCGAGCGCGACGACGCGATCTGGTTCACAACGCCCGACCTGGAAGCGGACGCCGTCATCATTCGCTCCCCACAGATCATCCGTGAGCCGGATGAACGGCCCACGTACCTGGCTTCCGACGTCGCCTACATGTGGAACAAGTTGGTGGAACGTGGTTTCGACTGGGCGATCTATGTCTGGGGAGCCGACCATCACGGGGACGTACCCCGCGTAAAGGCCGCCGCCCGGGCGTTAGGGCTGGACCCGGAGCGGGTGACCGTCATTATCTACCAGATGGTCAATCTGAAACGGGGCGGCGAGGACGTGCGCATGTCGAAACGGACGGGCGAGTTCGTCACGCTGCGCGAACTGCTCGACGAAGTTGGCCGTGACCCCATCCGCTTCATGCTCCTCACCCGCACGGTGGACTCGACGGTAGACTTTGACCTGGACCTGGCCGTCCAACAGTCGGAGCAGAACCCGGTATATTACGTCCAATACGCCCATGCCCGGATCGCCAGCATCGTGCGCCACGCCGCTGACCTGGGGTGGGACCCGCAGGCTGCGGGTGACGTCTCGCTGCTGACCCACGAGAGCGAACTGGCCCTGATCCGCAAGATGCTGGAACTGCCAGAGATAGTGGTACTGGCCGCGACGCAATTGGCTCCCCACCACCTGACCTTTTACGCGCAGGAGTTGGCCGGTATTTTCCACGCCTTTTATCGGGACTGCCGCGTCGTGGACGCGGAGCAGCCAGGCCTGACCCAAGCGCGGCTGATGTTAGTACGGGCAGCCCGCCTGGCGTTGGCGCAGGCGCTACGGCTACTGGGAGTGACCACACCGGAACGGATGTAGCGGCCCGGGCTGCGAGCCGCAGGGAGCATAGTACCAGATGGGTCTGAAACCGGATCACTGGATCCGCAAGATGGCGCTGGAGCGCCGCATGATCGAGCCGTTCGTGGATGGGCAGGTGCGTGACGGCGTCATCTCCTACGGCCTCTCGTCCTACGGCTACGACATTCGCGTGGCCGACGAGTTCAAGATCTTCCAGCCCGAGATCACGGCCGCCAAACTCTCCGACGTGCAGTGCGCCTACGTAGCGGGGATGCTGGATGCCCAGGGGCAGATCGGCTACGCCGCCTCGGGGCCACACGGACGCCCTGGCCTGGCGCTGACGATTCAGTGCGACGATTGCCGGATGCTGGAAGGGCTGCAAGCCATCATCGGTACGGGACGCCTGCAAGGGTCCGCCGATGGGCGGACCACGTTAGTCGTGAGCAAGGCCGCCGATGTCCAGTACATCCTATCCCAGGTGTGGCCGTACCTGGCGCACCGCCGGGACACCGCCTCCCGTGCGTTGGCCGAACTCAAGTCGAGCAAGTCCATCATCGTGGACCCCAAGAACTTTGACGCCGATTCCTTCGCTGACTTCAAAGGAGACATGTGCATCATTCCGCCCCACTCGTTTGCGCTGAGCCGCACAGTAGAATACTTCCGCATCCCCCGCTCAGTGCTTACGGTCTGTCTGGGGAAAAGCTCATATGCAAGATGTGGTATTATCGTGAACGTAACCCCCTTCGAGCCCGAATGGGAAGGCTACGTCACGCTGGAGATCAGCAACACCACGCCGCTGCCGGCCAAGATCTATGCCAACGAAGGCATCGCCCAGGTGCTCTTCTTCGAGGCGGACGAGGAATGCGAGGCCTCCTACGCCGACAAGAAAGGCAAGTACCAGCGCCAGCAGTCTATCGTCCTGCCCCGGCTGTGACGTTGACGCGCCGCACCTTTCCGGTTATAATGAGCCCTGCGGGCGGTTAGCTCAGTTGGTTAGAGCGCCTCTCTTACAAGGAGGAGGTCACAGGTTCGAGTCCTGTACCGCCCACTGCTGGCGGCGCGACGAATCGCGCCGCCGATTGCTATCGCGGATGAGTGCGGGTGCGGATGGGGGACCATCCGCGTACACCCGTGAGTACATCCGTTGAAAACCCATGATCTATCTAGACGATCTGCTCGCAGCCACCGGTGGCCAACACGTGGGGCCTCCCACCCCAACCCGTTTTTCTGCCTTCTGCTACGACTCGCGCCGCGTTAGCCATGGCGAACTATTCGTGGCCGTCAAGACCGAAGGCGGGGATGGCCACGACTACATCGCCGACGCCGTGCACAAAGGGGCCGCTGGCGTGCTCTGCCAATTCCCGCCACACGATCCCACAATTCCCTGCATAGTCGTCCCCGACACCCAACTGGCCCTCAGCGACTGGGCCGCCCACGTCCTGCGCAAGCACGCGCCTCAAGTGGTCGGCGTCACCGGCTCCACCGGCAAGACCGACACCTGCCAGGCGATCACAACCGTTCTGGCCCCTCGCCTGCAGGTCTTTTCCAACCCGCCGGACATGAGCGACCGCTTCGGCCTGCCCCTCTCCCTGGCCGGGCTCTCCCCCAGGCACGAGGTAGCCGTGCTGGAACTGGCCTGCAATGCGTTTGACGAGATCGCTCACCTGGCCGAACTCACCCGCCCACACGTTGGCGTCGTCACCGCCATCAACCACGCCCACCTGGCCTACCTGGGCAGCCTGGAGGCCATTTCCCAGGAGAAGGGACGCCTGGTGGAGGCCCTGCCGCCCGACGGCGTGGCCATCCTCAACTACGACGATCCCCGGGTGCGGGCCATGCGGGAGCGCACCTGCGCGCGCGTCATCACCTACGGCCTGAGACCCGACGCCGACATCGTCGCCTCCGACTTGCGCCCTGACCCTGAGGGGCTTCAGTTCGTGGTCCACTTTCCTGGAGTCAGCGGGATGGGTACCCCCGGCTACCCGGCCAAGGCGGAGATCCGCACGCGCCTCCTGGGCTGTCACCAGGCCTACACCGTCCTGGCCGCCATCGCGGTCGGCCTGGTATACCACGTGCCGTGGAGCGACATCCTGGACGTGATGGAAGACCTGCAACCAGGCCCCGGCCGGCTGCAAGTTCTGCCCGGGGCCGGTGGAGCGCTGCTGTTGGATGCGTCCGCCAACTGTAGCCCGGCCACCGCCCTACAGGCCCTGGCTACCCTGGCGGATTACCCCGCCCAACGCCACATCGCCGTCATGGGGGACATGGCCCAACTGGGAGGCTACGCCGTGGAAGGCCACCGGCAGATCGGGCGGGCCGCCGCGGCCTGCGTGGACCTGCTGGTGGCCAAGGGGCAACGAGCCACCTGGATCGCCGAAGCAGCGCAGGAGGCCGGCCTCGGGTGCGAGCGCATCTTCGTCACTTACACCGCCGAAGACGCCGTACGCCATCTCAGGCCACAATTGGGGCCGGGCGACACGGTGCTGATCCAGGGGGACGCGGAGACTCGCCTGGAGCAGATCGTCGCCGGCCTGCTGGCCGACCCGGCCGACGCTGCCCGGCTCGTACGCCGGACAGATGGCAGGCACTCGGTGCGGACCACCCGTCCATCCCGGCCCACGTGGGTGGAGGTGGACCTGGAGGCCGTGGCCTACAACGTCCGGCAGGTCAAGGAGACCGTCGGTCCGGAAGTAGAGGTCCTGGCCGTGCTCAAGGCTGACGCCTACGGGCACGGCGCACTGACCGTCGCGCGCACGGCCCTCAACAACGGGGCATCCTTCTGTGGGGTCGCCTCAGTCAACGAGGCCATCAGGCTGCGCGATGGCGGGGTGAACGCTCCGATCCTGGCGCTGGGGTACACCCCTGCCTGGCTGGCCCGCGATGCACTGCTGCACGACGCCGCGCTGACGCTGTACGACGCCGACCTGGCGCGGGCCTTTAGCCGGACTGCCACCGACCTGCGCCGCACCGCCCGCGTTCACATCAAAGTGGACACCGGGATGGGCCGGCTGGGGCTGCTTCCCGAGCAGGTCGTTCCTTTCGTGGAAGAGATCCGTGGCCTGCCCGGGCTGGACCTGGAAGGAATCTTTACCCATTTTTCCGTGGCCGACGATGCGGACCTGGCATACACTCGCTGGCAACTGGCCCGCTTTCAGGAAGTATTGGATCAACTGGCGGAGATTGGCGTCACCTTTCGCCTCGTCCATTGTGCCAATTCCGCCGCCACCTTGCGCCTCCCAGAGGCTCGTTTCAACATGGTGAGGCTGGGCCTGGCGATGTATGGCCTGCAACCCTCCCCTCACGTCCCACTCCCGCCAGGCTTCCGCCCCGCGCTGGCATGGAAGACCACCATCGCCCAGGTCAAGCACCTGCCACCCGGGAGTTACGTCAGTTACGGCAACACTTACCGCACGGAGCAGGAGGAGACGATCGCCGTCATCCCCGTGGGCTATGCGGACGGCTTTCGCCGCGCACCCACCCGCTGGCAGGCGGTGCTCGTCCGTGGCCAGCGTGCGCCCATCGTGGGCCGGGTCTGCATGGACCAGACCATGATCCACGTCAGCCACATCCCCAACGTGCGGGTGGGGGACGAGGTGGTGCTCATCGGCCGCCAGGGTGACGACGCGATCGCTGCCGAGGAGGTAGCGGAGTGGCTGGGGACCATCACCTACGAGGTGGTCTCCGAGATCCTGGCCCGCGTGCCACGGGTCGTGTAAGGCTGTGTTTACGAGGCGAGGAGACTGGTGGGCATGGACAACGTGCAGTGGCGTCCCATCCTGGCGCTCTCCGCAGACTGGCAGACCCGCGCACTACTGGCCGCGCAGATCGGTGAAACGACCGGCCGCGAGGTCATATCGGCCCCGGCAGTGAACGAGGCGCTGGCCCTGCTCCGCATAGCAGGGATTGAGCCGGCGTTGGTGATCGTGGACGCCGGCCAGCAGGTGACCCGTGAGGAGGTCGAGCGGCTGATGGATGCAGTGCCGGACGCGCCGCTCGTGCTGAGCGTCAGCGCGCTGCGCCGGACCGAATTTGACCCGCTGCGGAGCCGTTGTGCGGCCTACCTGGTCCGGCCGGTGAGCATTGGCCGAATCGCTCAGGCCGCCGCCCAGATTCTTCAGGGAAGATAAACGCTCCCGCCGGACAAACAGTCCAGACCCTAAAGGTCTCCCAGACCTTTAGGGTCTAAAAGTCCAGCGCTATGATCCCATAAGCATTCATGGAGGCACACATTGAAAATCCTATTCCTGGGAACGTCCGCGGCAGAAGGCATCCCCTGTCCCTTTTGCGAATGTCCCACCTGCACCCACGCGCGCGAGACCGGAGGGCGCAACGTGCGCATGCGGACGGCCACGCTGATCAACGATGACCTGTTGTTCGATTGTGGCCCGGACCTGGTCGCGGCGTCACAGCGGTTCGGCGTCCGGTTGAGTCGCGTGAAAACCATGCTGGTGACTCACGCCCACCAGGACCACCTGCTGCCCGGCAACCTGACCTGGCGCGGGCCTGACTTCTGTCCCACTCCCCTGGAACATCTGGCGATTTTCGGGCCGGGGCCGGTAACCCGCGCCATCCGGCGTGAGCCCCACTGGCCCATGCTGGCAGAACGGGGCGCAGTATCACTGACGGCGGTGCGGGCCGGGCAGCGCTGGCAGAGCGAGCAATACGCAATCACCGCCCTGCCCGCCACCCACAGCCAGGGCGAGACGCCCCTCCTCTACGTCGTCAGCGATGGCACGCACAAGTTGTTCTACGCCACCGACTCCGGCCCGCTTTCGGAAAGAGCCTGGCGCATCGTAGCCCGCGAGGCCCCGTTCGACGCTGTGCTGATGGAAGAAACGATGGGCCATGGCCCCTTCTGGTCGGGCCACCACAACGTGGAGAGTTTCTTGAACACCCACGAGCGTTTCGTCCGCGAGGGCTGGTTGACCGGGCAGGCCCGCTTCGTGGCGTTTCACTTCTCCCACCACAGCAACCCGCCCCACGACGAGTTGGTGCGCACCTTTGCCCCCCACGGCGTGCTCGCAGCCTACGATGGGATGGAACTGACCCTGTAAGACCAACAGGGGCGGTCTCGCCGCCCCCCCCCACCCTATAGCACCCGGCAGATCAGCCCCTTGAGGTACGCCCCTTCCGGGAAAGTCAACGCCACCGGATGGTCGGCTCCCTGCGCCAGGTAGCCGATGATCTGAGCCTCCCGCCCGGCATCCACGGCTGCACCAAAGACGATCTTTTGGAACAGGTCGGCCGAGACTGCCTCGGAACAGGAAGAGGTGAACAGCACCCCGCCCGGGCGGAGCAACTGGAGCGCCAACAGGTTGACGTCCTTGTAGGCCCGCGCCGCCCGCTCTACCTCACGCCGGCTGTGGGCGAACTTGGGTGGGTCGAGCACGGCCACGTCGAAGCGGCGGCCCTGGGCGCGGTAGCCGCGCAAGACGCTGAAAGCATCCCCTTCCTCGTACTCGACGCCGCACCGTTCGAAGCCATTCACCACCAGGTTGCGCCGCGCCAGTTCCAGTGCCGGAGCCGAACTCTCGACCAGTGTGGCCTGTGCGGCCTTACCCCCGGCTGCGTAGACGCTGAACCCACCGGTGTAGGCGAAGACGTCCAGCACTTGCGCACCGTCGCAGAAAGCCGGCAGGCGTGCCCGATTCTCCCGCTGGTCCAGGTAGAAGCCGGTCTTGTGACCCTGCCGCACGTCCACCAGAAAACGCAGGCCATTCTCAAGCACCTCCACCAGTTCCGGCGGCTCCTCTCCCCACACCCGGCCTGTGCATTGCCCCAGTCCCTCCTTCGAGCGCACCTCCACGTCAGAACGCTCATAGATGCCGCGCACGCCATCCACCGTGCCCGCCAGCAGGTCCACGATTTCTTCCTTGCGCCGTTCGATTCCCAACGTCAGGAACTGGACCACCAGCCATTCTCCGTAGCGATCCACGATCAGGCCAGGCAGATAGTCCGATTCGGCGTGGACCAGCCGGTAGGCTGTCGTAGCCCCGCCATTGGCCAGGGAACGGCGGGCAGCGATGGCCCGCTCCAGGCGCCCGCGCCAGAAGGCCTGGTCCACCGCTTCATCCTGGCGCCAGGTCAACAGCCGTACCGCGATCTGGGACTGGCGGTTGAGGAAGCCGCGCGCCAGCCAGTTATGGCCGGCGTCGCGCACCTCGACCAGGTCGCCATCCGCCACTTGCCCCTCGATCCGTTCGATCGCCCCGGAAAAGATCCACGGGTGGCGCTGCAACACTGGCCTGGCGTGGTTACGCTTGAGCACGACGGTCATCGCGGATGAGGCGGGTGAGTACACCCGTGAGTACATCCGGTCACCTCCACGTGAATGCACGTGCACTTGATCGGCACACCCAGGATTATAGCACAATCCGCGCCTCAGGGCACAAGCAAGACAGTGCACGCCCAGCATGAAGCCACCTACCCGTCGCCCAGGCCATTGACAAAACCTCACATCCGTCAAGTCCCATAAAGTCGTATCACCCCTTGGCTTGACAGCGCCTGGTGTTACCGCCATGCAGGTCGTTACCCTCAGCATCGTGCCCGTGGGCCGCCTTGGTGGGCGGAGCCCTGGGAGAAATCATCGGCCCGCGGCGGGCAACCCTGATCGTAGCGACGCTGGGCGAGATACTCTCGGTAGCATAGCTCTTGTGTTCGCCGCTGCGCTCGTTGCGCGAGCAACCAGAAGCGAGGGACTAGCCCCCCCCGCACGACAATGGGCGGCATCGTACACGTCGAGAAATCACCATCCGCTGCCCCTTCCTCGACACAGCAAATTCCTAGTAGCCACCCGCTCGCAATCTGCACCCGAATCCTTCTCGGCGAATGAGGATATTTCAGATCGTAGCACGCTTTGTGCCCTGGGGTATTGCCGTTGAACCGTGCAAGTTGTTAGCCAAGCGCACAGTGTGTTGGAACGTTGGCGATGGTTGCGCCAGGCTCCGTGTATACGCGTAGCGCCGCATACACTTGACACTATGCACATGATGATGTATAATACTTTCAGCCGAAGCACTTATTCATCTTACGCTGCGACATGGCCGTATATGTGCCGATATGCTTAGGACATAGCCCTATATATGGGGGGAGGGGGTGACGCCAGGAGAACTTGTACCGAATTCTGCCGAGATGATCTGAGTCAACGTATATGCAGTATGTGCGTACTTGTTACAGAAGGAGAAAAAACCAGGAGGCCAGAGATGGTTGAGCTAGAGGCGGACGTGTTAGCCGTGCTTAGGGAGATCAGAGATTTGCTAGTACCCATTTCAGCATGTTTCGAAGATCAGTACACCGAGATCCGACGCCGACACCTGGGGGCAAGACTGGACACTTTTCGCAACTTAATGACGGACGCGCGAAAGAAGATTTTCCCGTTGCTGTTCGATCCCAGAAATCTGTCGCAGGTTGAGATTGCTGAACTGGCAGAGACGACCCAACCCACAGTCAGCAGATTCGTGAACATCCTATTGGAGCAGGGCTTAATCACACAATCTCAGGATGACAACGGGCACACCAAGTACGGAGATATATACAACCTTAGGAAGGAACTAGAGGCACCGAAGCTGCAAATCAGCACGGGATGACCACATAAGCAGATGAAAACGGCGGACAGGAGGTAAGATACGCCATGGTGGAGTTTACAGAGGGCGAAAAGAGCCAAGTGCTTCATTTACTCGAGGATATTGCTCGAACAAATCGGGAGATAGCTTCCCATCTGGCCATAGCAAACGCTGAGGTCATCAGTTTGGCATTTGGGAAAGCTTTCAAAGATGATTCTGAGCGAAGAGTGTACGAGTTGGTCAATGGCCAGCTCAGCATCCGGCAAATCGCGGATAATCTGGGTATTGGGAAAACGGCGGTCCATACGAGGTTAGAGCGGCTGGCTAGTAGAGAGCTAATAGTGATGAACAACGCAGAGCGTTACCAGAAGGCTATAAGCGATGCGGAGATCGTGCAGAGATTCTCCAAGTCAGGTGAGGGATAGCAGAATGCCTGAGAGCGAAGAACTCCATCAGGATATTCAGATCATCAAGCACGAGGTTGCCGCTCATAAACAGCTCACAAAGACGCTGCTTGCCCTGCAGCGCGACGAACTCCTAAGGCAGAAGGCTGAGTACTTTCTGGGTCCCAAAGGACCCAGAAGACAGCTGGTTCGCCTGTACCTCGCGATCGGGAGAGGAAAGACTCGTAGCGAGCTAATGGAACAAGGCTTTCCGCAAGGTACAGTTTGTAGATACTGCAATGAACTCGTCGATGAAGCACTATTGGAATCTAAAGAAGTGCGTCCTGATGGGCAGGAGGTACTCAGATACACAGTTATTGAGGAGATTGCTCATTTGTCGCAAGAGCTAAGAAGACTCATTGAGAATGAGGGGATTTCATAGGACAGTGTTGACTGGTGTTCAAATGCATGATGTTAGTCTTCGAATACTACACTGCTTGAATGAGATCAACCTACGAAACCAGTGGCATGATAACGACCAGTTCTCCATTCGTCTGGCCAGACACATAGCAGGGGAGAACATGCCCCAAAACGAGCACCAATTGTTGAGTCAGGTTCAGAAGGTAAGAACTCATTTCTTTCAAGCCAATCGAGTATCAAAGAAGCGCTACACAGAATACGTATGGCCTTATGCTGTCCAAGTTCTGGGCAGTGTAAGAACATCCCAACAAAGCCAGGAAAGAAATCCCATAGGATCAGAAGAAGCATTGTTTCAGGTGGTCGTGAGCATACTTGGCGAATACGGGCAGGTAATCGAGAATACCCGCCTTTGGCAACCCTTCTGGAATGAGCAGGATGGAAGACCCTGGCAACCGAAGCTAGAACGGAGTCTACAACCCACCATCTTCAATGAACTCAGACCGAGGTTTCGACATGTGGGGGTTGAGCTTCTCAGAGAGCCAAATGATGGAGCGGGCCCACTTGACTTCCGCTGCACAACCACCTGCGAACACAGTGTATTCAACTGTTGCATCGAATTCAAGCGAGCTCAGCATCATCAACTAGAGCGCAGAATTCAGACACAACTGCCGGCATACATGGATGCTGTCGATACTAGACATGGAGTATTCTTTGTGTTCTGGTTCAAGGATGGTGCCACCTGCAAGGATCCTACGAAGTACTCTAGTCCAATCGCCCTTAAGTCGAGCCTCTCTGAAGCATCTAGATTGGCTGCACCCAGAACGATTGAAGTTATCGTTGTTGATGTAACGCCGGAACCGTCTGCATCGAGGAAGAAACCGAGATAAGGTGCGACGCACCTACTCGGTGCGTCGCAATATACTGCAAATCAATCAGGCTGAGATACGACCGGGTCCGCTACGTCTTCCGCATCACCAGCGGCAAGTAGATTCGAAAGCCCGCCGGTGGAACCACCATCCCTGGCCCGCACCAATAGCCGGCACATAGTACATAGGGGCCCATGCCGAGAGCACCGGCCACAGGCTGACCGAAGGTGCCATTGACCACATAGTCGCCCTTCTCGGCATGTACTTCCCCCCCGCCCACAACCCACCGGGTACACGGACCACGTACCGTGCGCCAGGGCCACGCTCGCCAGCAGAAGAAGGATGACCAGGGCCAGGGTGACGTGAAGGCCAGGAACCTTCGCGGCAGCCCTGCCGAGGTCCAGGTGTATGCGCCTCACTGCCCACCTCCCTTCCTCAGGCCAAAGGCTGCGCTCCGCCGTGCCACCCACACCAGGCCTAGGCCAGCCAGCAAGGCCCCCGCACCCGGCAACAGACTGCCCGGCAGAGACTGGACCGGGGCAGTACCACCGTGACCGGCTTCCAGCGCTGCCACCCGTTCCTCCAAATCATCAAGTTGCTGCTGCAGGGTTTCGTTCTCTGCCTTCAGCGCCTGGTTCTGGACGTAGAGGCCCTGGATGGCGGCCAGTGCTACGCCGCTGGCATCCAGCGGGGCGACGTGGCGATTGTCCTCCCCCAGGCCAAAAGCGGCGTAAAAGTCCTGGGCGGCCGGGCCCAGGTGGTGGATGGACGGATCCTGGGCCTTGTAGTTCCAGGTGGCGATGGAAAGTCCGGCCACGCGAGCCAGCACGTCCCCGGCGTCCACCGGAACAAGGTTCTCTTTCAGATCGCGGTCGGAAGCGTCACTCCAGACACCGCCGGTAGAAAGGTAGGCCCCGGTGGAGGTACTGATGAAGACGCCTGAACCGATGGTGGGAATGGCATCGGCGCTGACAGCGCCAAACCAGATGCCCCCGTTGGCTCGCACGACGAACTGATCGTTGGCACTGGAGCCAATGCGGGCGTCGGTCGAGTCGCCCCACACGAACGCACCGTCGTGGTCGGCGCCGGCCCGGCGGCCGGCGGCGAGGCTATAGGAGCCAATAGCGACGTTGTCGAGGCCTCCGGGCACAGTGGCGTACCCGCCATAAGCGCCGTTACCCTGCCCTCCACCGACGGCAGCGTGGTTCCCAGCAGCCACGTTGCCCTCTCCTCCGCTGACAGTTGCGAAGGACGCATTCGCATTGGGACCACTCAGGTCCCCTGCCACGTTACCACGTCCTCCTCCCACCGTGCCATAATCGCCGGTTACCAGGTTGGGGTGATCGCTCGCTCCGCCTCCACCGATGGCAGCACCCATCACACCGGCGACGACACTGTTGCTGGCCACGCCGGCGACCAGGTTGGGGCTGGTAGGATTCGGCTCCAGCCGCAGTGCGCGGGCGTTGTTCACCCGCAGTTCCAGGGGCTGGCCGTCGGTTGTGCCCAGGAAGTTGCTGCTGGTGATGCCACTGTTACCGGTGATGGACCAATACTGTCCATCGGCGTAAGCGGTGTCTACCGAGAAGACCGTCCCTGTCAAAACCAACCCCGCTCCAGCAGTATAGATCGTGTCGTTGTCTACACGATCCGCGAAACCGGCTGGCACGTCGGACAGACTGCCCCAACCCCGGTAGAAAGCACCGTGCCGCCCGTCCAGCAGGTCGGCGTCCAGGCCACTGCCCGCGCCGTCGTCGTCCGCGAGTTCAGCCAGCGCCGCACTATCTTGCAGGTCGCTGGCTCCCACAGCCCCATCCACGATCATCCCCGAAGTGACGCTGTTGGCCTGGCCTTGGTTGACGTACGTAGTATCGTGGCTGTGATCAGAGCGAGCCACGGTGTCAGCGGTGCCGGTACCCGTGAACGATACGGTCAGCGTGACCGCCCCGGTCTCCCCACCGCCGACTAGGCCTGCGCCGGCGGTTACAGAGGTAATGTCGCCTATTCCGGTGGACACCGTTTCACAAGTCACCGTGCCATCGGCGTTGACCACCCGGATTGCACTGCCAGCGGCGCAGGTACCGCTCACCCGTCGTTGCACATAGGCGGTATCTGCCGAGAAGACCGTCCCTGCCAAGACCAGCCCCGCTCCAGCAGTATAGATCGTGTCGTTGTCTACACGATCCGCGAAACCGGCGGGCACGTCGGTCAGATTGTCCCAATCCCGGTAGTAATCGCCGTGCTGCCCGTCCAGCAGGTCGGCGTCCAAGCCACTGCCCGCGCCGTCGTCGTC
>Ga0307377_10000106_pt1 | contig 119025 bp, 86 predicted proteins | sample TR3MG_FD_202535 | JGI IMG/M metagenome (GOLD analysis project Ga0307377, IMG submission 202535) | Soil microbial communities from Risofladan, Vaasa, Finland - TR-3 | ecosystem: Environmental > Terrestrial > Soil > Coastal area > Acid sulfate soil | place: Finland: Risofladan, Vaasa | collected...
GGGCCGGGCTGAGCTGCTCAGATCCAAGACCGCTTTCAAGATCATAGGGAACCAGACTTTGACCACAATCAGGACAATGATAATAAGCGTGTTTGAGCTTTATCCATCCAAAGAGCGTGTGTATATCCTTTGGACGGTGCTGCACAAACCTCATTGAGTTGCTGCATTCGCAGGCTATGGAACTGCCTTTGTAGCCGTTTTTGCAGCGGTCTACCAGCCGTTGCAGGAGTCCCTAGCCCAGTAGTTGCATTATTTCCTTGACCAACTGCTCCATAGCCTACAGGTCGCCGTCAACCAATTCGAGTTCTTCGCTAAAAGCCTCTTCCAATTGGTCGAGAATTCTGGTATCCATACTCATGCCCTTCATTTGTAGGTTCCTTAATTGAAGAGTTTTTCTTTTTTCCTGCATGAAGGGCAATTTCCGTACCTACAAACCTGACGGGCACCCTGTATACCTGCGTGCAGCACTATCCCCCTTTGAAAAATCAGCAACTGCAAGGCCGTAGACATTAAGCGGATGAGCTGCACCCAGAACTGTGTACGACGAGCAGGAAAATGGTGTGTTGTTAAGAAGGCCGTTCGGGTCGCTATCCTGTCAGTCCATTCCAGCCCAATATCCCGGTCGAGCTGGTGCGAGTTCGCCTCAGTCTACAAGGCCCGCAAGAATTCGACCAAATCTTTTTTTTCCTGCTCAGTCAGTTTTGTCGTAAGTATCAAGTTGAAAAATTCTACGGTATCTTCCAGGGTGAGCAGTCGCCCATCGTGGAGGTAAGGCGGAGAATCGTTTATTCCCCTCAATGGGAAATTCTTAATCGGTCCGTCAGCGGCGGCATACCTGCCATTTATCATCTGCGGTTTGTAGAACCGCTCGGTCCTCAGGTTATGCATGATATTGTCGGTGTAGTAAGGAGGAGTATGGCAGGTGCCACAGGCGGCTTTTGTGAAAAACACGCCTTCGCCTCGCAATTCGGCGTCGGTGGCTTTAGCCGGGTCGAGCCTTCCGAAGACATTCAACTTCGGGGCCGGCGGGAAATCCAAAAGTGCCTGGAATTCGGCCATAAAGTGCACCTGGCTGGCACGTTCGAGAATATTGACGCCTTTCTTAGTAGCGATAACCGGGTCGCCATCGAAGTAGGCCGCCCGCTGCTCGAACTCGGTGAAATCCTCCACACTCTTGAGAGCACGTTGAGAACCAAACAATCTCTGGATATTGACGCCCCGCAGCGAGGGCGTGTCGAGCCGATGGCGAAACTGCTGCGGGCGGATATCGCCTACCAAATGCGTCGGGGCAGCAGTGTGTCCGTTCGAATGACAGTCGAAACAGGTCACACCACGACTGGGCTGCTCGCTGCGGCGGTCTTCAGTCTGGTTGAACTGCTGCTGGGGAAAGGGTGTCAATAAAAGGCGGAGGCCTTCGAGCTGCTTTGGGTTAAGTGTTCCGTTGAATATCTCGTAGTAATTGTTTATATGCACAACTTTTCCTTTGGAGACATCACCGAGGTCGGGGCGTGTGGTCAGATAGATGGGAGCCGGGTATTCAGGAAGGAAATGGTCAGGCAAGTCGAAATCGAGGTCAAAACGAGTCAGGTCCCTGGCCTCAGTCCTGTTCATTTGGTCGATGACAAATTTCGGGAAAAGCATACCGCCCTCGTTGTGGTTGGGGTGCGGCAGAGGCAAGAAACCCTTTGGAAAGAGGTCTTTTTCGCGGATTTCTTCGGGCGTCATTTCGGCGAGCTTCCGCCAGGTCATTCCGGGAGGCAGTCTTACGCGGACCCCTTCCTGGATGGGCTTGCCGCCGGACATAGTAACGCCTTTGGCGGGGCGGTCCGAGAGGTCATATCTTTGGCGCAGCAAATCCATCTGTCGTCCCATGATATCGGGTTTGGCAGCTTTCATCGCTGCCATAACCGAATCAAAATCCTCGGTAATGACAACCGGCAAATAGCTTGACTGCCTGGCGTTTGTCGCTCTTGTGCAGGGTAAAACCGCTACTACAATTGGAATCCACAGAAGAATTGCCGAGACAGATACAATATTAATGTTCCTTGCGGTCTTCATTTTCGTCCCCTTTCGTTAGTGGTTGTTCTTGCACTTGTAGGGAAGAAAAGCGTAGCACATCACGTTAAGAAACGCGCATCCCACGAAGGTCAAAGCATTGCCTGTCGTACAGTCTGTATCTACGCCGGCCATAGTATTCGGCAGGCAGATGCGGTCAATCAGGGATTTGCCTATTTCTCTTATAGGGGAAAACCCCAAGTAATCTGCTTTGGCAAGAATAAGAATGCCGGCACACCGTTCGCATACGGGATCACGGTTTTAGTCGCGAGACCATCGTTAGCCGGATGAATCAGCCATTTTAAGAGCGCAAATGGCGAAACACCGACCAGGCCGAGAAGGGAAACGTCAGAAGCCACATGCTTGCAAATAACGGTCTTTTTGTCATAATTCAGTTTGGGTTCGCGTAAGCCTGTTAAGCGTTTGGCCGGTCGGCCGATTCGCAAAAAGGGGACCGAATGAATAAGTTCAGACGCGCTGTGCTGTGGTGTGCTCTGGTGTTGATCATACTGCTGATTGTTTTGTCTATCTACGGCGCATTTGCAGGCGCGGAGCGGGCAAAAGGGTTCTTTAACTCGCTGCCTTTGGGGCTCTACTGGTCAGCGTTGACGGTTATGTTGATAGCGGGGATTGGCGTGTTTCGGCGGCTGGTTAGGGAACCGGCGCTTTTACTGATTCATGGGGGGTGCGTGCTGATTCTGACAGGGTCGATGTGGGGTTCGGCAGCGGGACATGAACTACGGAAGAAACTTCTGGGAATCGAGAAAATCCCCGGGGGCAAGATGGCAATCTTCGAAGGGCAGTCGGACAATCACGTCAAGGCGGAAGGCGAGCGCGGCATGAAAGAGCTGCCTTTCCACATAAAACTGAAGGACTTCCGGATCGAGTATTATAAGCCTGAGTACTTGGATATCGAAAGCCGGCAAGGGCAACACTGGCAGGTGCCGGTGGAAATCGGCGGCGAATTCTCGTTGGGGGCTGATGTGGGGACGGTGATAATCACAAAGGCGTTTGAAAATTTCAAAATCACATTCGAGGACGACAAGAGCGCAGCCTACGACGACCCGGAGCCCGGGTATAATCCTGCGCTGGAGGTTCAGATAAGAGGCCCCGACGGCGGCGTGACCACCGACTATGTCTTCGAGCGATATCCAGGGCATGTGCACCCGGAGGACAAGTTTTTGCTGAGCTACCACAGAACGGTTCGCGATTATATAAGCGAGCTTGCGGTAATTAAAGACGATAAGGTCGTTCTGGAGAAGAACATTGAAGTGAACCATCCGCTGCATTTCGGCGGGTACCATTTTTATCAACATTCGTACGATGAGCAGGGACGCCAATATACGGTTTTGGAGGTGGTCTCAGACAGCGGGCTGATATGGGTTTACGCCGGGTACCTGATGCTGTGTATCGCGGTGTTTTGGCACTTGTGGCTGCGAGAGTTTGCGGCTGGACGGGCGAGAGTGAGAAGCGAATAGATGGAAGTTAAATATACACTGCAGGGCCTGCTGATTTATCTTGCGATGGCCGCTTATGTCGCAGCGTTTGTAAGGAGACTGGTCGGCCGCGAGAAAAGCGGTCAACTTCTATATACGTTCGGCTTTGCTGTTTGCTGTGCGGCTTTTGCGTATCGTTGGTACAGCGTGCGGCATGTACCCATGCAGAACCTGTTTGAGGTGTTTCTGTCTATGGGCCTGCTGATATATCCTGTTTCGTCTTTTTGTGAGCGAGTACTGCGTGTGGGCGGGCGCTGCGCCGATATGCTGATAGGAACGATAGTTCTTTTCCCGGCAGGTTTTGTCTTTAGCGCCGAGCCGCAGCGGCTGCCGCCGGCACTGCAAAGCTGGCTCTTTGCGCCGCACGTGGCCGTTTATGTGCTGTCATACATATTTATGGCAAAGGCTACGTTCCAGGCAAGCTGCCAACTGGCGGGCAAGCCCCCCTGCCCTGACGGAAAGGTGCTGCCGGCCGAAGAGGCAACATATCGCATGATACGGGCGGGTTTTCCGCTGCTGACTTTAGGGCTGGTGCTGGGCAGTGTCTGGGGGAAGCTGGCGTGGGGCGACTACTGGGGATGGGACCCAAAAGAACTGTGGTCGCTGGCGTCGTGGCTGGTTTACGTGGGGTATTTTCACTTCCGTTACATGTTCGGCAAGAGACACCCTCGCATCAACAGCACCTGGGCGGTCGCAGGCATGGCTGCTATCGTTATAACTCTGCTTTGGGTAAACCTCTCCAGACTCTTTTCGGGGCTGCACAGCTACGCTGCGTGAGGGGCAAGGAATGCAAACGCGGACCTCGCCTGCCAAGCGGTACGAAGAATCAAGAAAGTGGCAGTGTGGAGGTGGGGGTCGCGGCGTCAAAATCCGAAATCCCAAATCCGAAACAATGCCGAAATTGTAAGGCTCACATGTTGAAAAGCGTACTTTTGCAGTGGTGGCTCGTGTATTGTGGCATGTGACTGGTGAATTCTGTTTTGCCTCTGTGGTCTGTCCGGCTATAATGGATCGTGTCTGAAGGCAAGACTTACGAAAGTAATTGCATATATCAGCTTGCCGACCAGAAGAAGAGGGGCTTTATGAAAATTGAACAGATTGTTCCGGCGGCGGACGACAAGCCGACGTTGAAAACGCTGCTGAAAGAGACGGAACGCCATTTGCGGAGACGGGGGACCACGTTCAAGCGTCAAAGAGAGGGGCGATGGGTCCATGCGAGGTATCCCGGCTGGATCAACTGGGATTCAACCAAGGGAGGCATGATAGTTGCGGAGGTACAATCCAAAAGGCCGGATTCAGAGTGGCTGCTGCTGCAGACCTTTGTAGGATACGTGGATCGCCACATCGGCCGGTACGTTCAGAGCATCAACATCATTTACAGATGACGGCCGGGGGGGCGCGGTAATGAAACATCAAATAATGAGGTGAATTGAAGGAGGCTGACAGCATGTGTGAGTTCTGCTTGAAGCACGGCGAGGGCAAGAAGTGGTACCTACAGGCGAGCAACTATTCCGAGGACCTGCTGAGCGATGTTCGCAGGCGCAAGTTTATCGAGGATTTCTTTGCAGACACCGACTCGATTGCGAGAGACGTTGAGCGCTTGGAGAAGCTCGAGAAGGCTCCGAGGTTTGTCCAAGGGATGGTCAGAAGTTTAGTGGCGCGAAAGAGCAAGAAGGTGCATTACGGGCAGGTGGTGCCCATTGAGGATATCGAGCATATCTTCGGGTTTGTAAATTCGATTGTGCGAGTAGCGTGTATCTGCCGGCATATCACTCTCGGTAAGGAAAAACGTTACTGCTATGGTGTGAGTCTGGGACCGAACGGTGGAAAGTTAGGTGAAATCGTTCGGGGCCTTGACGGCAGCTTTCTGAACGGGCCGGATACAAGCGGGATGGAATCGTTAGGCAAGGAGGATGCCATTTCGGCTTTGCGTGAGCACGAGAAAGAGGGTCTTTGCCACAGCGTATGGACCTTCCGGAGTCCCTTCATAGGGGGGGTGTGCAATTGCGACCGGGCGGACTGCCTTGCCATGCGGTGCACCGTGACACAGGGGATTCCGGTTATGTTCCGAGCGGAGTATGTCGCTGCGGTTGACCCGGACCAATGCAGCGGCTGCCGACAGTGCATGCGCGTCTGCCAGTTCGGCGCCATATCCTATAGCGCGTCGAACAAAAAAACCGTTATCGACCAAAGGCGCTGCTACGGGTGCGGGATCTGCCGGTCGGTCTGCCCGAAGGCGGCAATCGGCCTCAAGGAACGCAGCACGGTACCTGCAGCAGCAAACCTCTGGTAATCCAGGTGCAAGTGCCATCTTTGTCCGATTGTGAGGCCCGGCAACGACGAGGCCTGAAGGCCGGCCTGGGAGGGTTCGTGGGCATACTATCGGGGGCTGTCAGCTGGAAATAATCAGAAATAGTGGTTTTTTGCGCACATTTTGAGGACGAAATTACACAGGATTTGACAAAGCACTTTTCTTGTTGCCAATTTTCTCCACACTTGGCGAGCCGCGGTTGGCTCGGCCTCTTTTTTGCCCGCTGCAGCGGTCTAAGGGGGGCAAATAAGTTATAGAGCAGCGGCAAGGGCAACGGAAACAAGCCGGCAGCAACAGGTGAAAAAATCTGTTGCAAACATTCGCATCAGGCTTATAATACCACATTCGTGAGGGTGGTTTCACGGATTGCAGGGTAGTATTAAGAGAAAAACTTACAAGGGGCGAGTTAGTATGGAAGCAATCACAGAGCCGAGAATCGACTTGTTTGGGGACAGTCTGCCTTCGATGGACGAAATCAAGAAGCTGTCCGAATCTGTCCATTGCAGCGAGAGAAACCAAATGGTTTTCAAGGAACAACTTGAGGTGAATCTGTCGAAGACGGCTCAGAAAGCCGCTTTGGCGGTTGGAATCGGGCTTTTTATCGTCGGCAGAGACAGGGAAGCAGTCGAACACCTGGAGAAAGCGAAGGACTGCAAGGAAAAACTGATTTATCTGACCTTTGCGCTTCGGCGAATGGGGCGGTTCGACGAAGCAATTCAAAACCTGCAAAAGAGCGCCGGTTATGGGGCGGAGGGCCTCAGTGTTGCGCTGGAGAAGGCGGCGACGTATCGGCAGGCGCGCAAATATGAGGCGGCCGATGCGGAACTGAAGAACTGCACGAACTTTGAAAATGTGAGCGCCGAATATCATTACCAGCTTGGGAGGCTTCAGGAGGCACAGGGATTCTATGAAGAGGCGACGGACAATTACAAGACAGCTTTGGATTTGTCGCCGAACCATCAAAGGGCTATGTTCCACTTAGCGTACCGCTGCGATTTATCCGGCGATGAGGATACGGCAATCCTCTACTATAAGCAAATTGCTTCAACGTCGCCGGTTTACGTAAGCACGCTGCTGAATTTGGCCGTGCTTTACGAAGATATGGGCGAATACAACAGGGCGGCCCAGTGCGTCGACAAGGTCCTGAGGTACCATCCCAATCACCAAAAAGCAATTATGTTTAAAAAAGACATCGAAAGCTCAAAAACGATGTTTTATGACGAAGAAAAGGAAAAGAAAAAGGACTACAGGACACAGATACTTGAAACGCCGCTTTCAGATTTCGAGCTGTCGGTGCGGAGCAGGAACTGCTTCAAGAAGATGGGGATCAACACACTGGGTGACCTTACGAACATTACCGAGACGGAGCTTCTGTCCTACAAGAACTTCGGAGAAACATCGCTGCGAGAAATCAAGTTCATCCTGGAGTCAAAAGCACTGCGCCTGGGTATGGCACTGGAGGAGAAGCAGGAGGCCGCTGCGGAAGACGAAGAGGTTAGTATCAGAGAAGAAGAGGAGCGAGGGCTGCTGAACAGGCCGGTAGATGACCTGGCCTTGTCGGTGCGCTCGCGCAAGTGCCTTCAGAAACTTGAAATTCGGACGCTTGGGGACTTAATCCAGAAGACCGATGCGGAGCTGCTTGGCTGCAAAAACTTCGGTGTAACAAGCCTTAACGAGATTAAAAAAGCCCTGACTAACTACGGGCTATCGCTGCGCACGCTGGATTAGAAAAGGACAGTAACCACTCGAAGAGACCTAAACAACCTACAACGGTAGTTGATGAACTTTAGCAGACCAAATTGCCTGGCAGCGGCACTTGTGCTCGTGCTGCTAATCATCGGAGGCTGTGCGGAGCGAGAGCCTGCCAAACCCACGCCCCAGATGGACGCTCCGGAGCGTTTCTGGATACGAGTGCTGTTGGCCGACCATCTTGCAAGCTGTATGTTTTCTGCAGGGTCGCCTGTCCGTGTTATCAGACCGCAAGGCGAGACTACGGAAGTACGCCTGCAAGAAATGGGAGAACCGACAAACATTGATGTGTCGGGAGGCAGAATCTCGATTGGCGGGCATGTCGTAAACAATGACGAGGCGATTGTTGCACCGGATGAGCCGTACATCTTTAACTTTGACGGCAGCGTTTACCGGGGCAAAATAAAGTTCATACTTAATGCGGATGGAAACTCGTTTGATGCGGTGAACCTGGTTCCGCTGGAAGCGTACCTAGCCGGTGTAGTTGGCGCGGAGATGCCGAATTACTGGGAGCCGGCGGCGCTTGAGGCCCAGGCGATCGCGGCAAGGACCTATTGCCTGTACATCAAGAGGCATTTTGGCAACAGGCGGAGCTGGGATGTTTGCAGGAGCCAGGCAAACCAGGTTTACCTTGGCGTAGCGGCCGAATCGGCGCAAGTGTGGGGGGCGGTAAATATGACCTCGGGTCAGGTTTTGGTGTGTAAACAGGCCGACGCCGGTGAAAGAATCTTCCCTGCCTACTACAGCTCAACATGCGGGGGGTATACGGAGAACAGCAGGAACGTGTTCGGGGATTCGTTCGAGCCGCTGGCGGGTGTGCGATGCCCCTACTGCAAGGATGTAGCCAGGCCGGGCTTTTTCTTCTGGCCTATGGCACAGTTCGATAAGGGCCATGTCAGCGAGAACCTGCGCCAGCGCTATCCTAAGCTTCAACAACTGGGAGAGATTGCGAACATTATTGCGGCCGCGCAAAGCAACTACGACGATTTCTCCCGGCTGACTTCGGTCAAGCTGCTGGGCTCGACGGGAACTGCTGAGTTTCTGCGCGCGGAAGACCTGCGACTGACAGTCGACCCGACAGGACAAAAAATAAGAAGCACGATATGCCAAATCGTGAACATGGGTGACAAGTGGGGGTTTCTGTCCGGCAGAGGTTACGGGCACGGTGTGGGGATGTGCCAGTGTGGGGCGCAGGCAATGGCCCGAGAGGGCAAGACAGCAAGGCAGATACTTTATTATTACTATCCAAACTCCAGAATTGTTTCGGTTTATAAAATTGACGAATTTTGAAATAATCCATAAAGACGCAGGTTGTGCGGCGCGGCGAGGAGTCTTGAGGACGGCTCACGGAGTGGTTGAGACGCCGGTCTTCATGCCTGTGGGGACGGCAGGTGCGGTCAAGGGAATCACGCCGGAGCAACTGGAAGAAACAGGGGCCGAGATGCTTCTGGCCAATACGTACCATTTGCTTCTGAGGCCTGGAGTGGATTGTGTGGAAAAGCTTGGCGGGCTTCACAGGTTTATGGCGTGGGACAAGCCGATATTAACCGACAGCGGAGGCTATCAGATTTTTTCTCTAAGTCCCCTCAGCAAGGTCGACGATGACGGCGTCGAATTTGCGAGCCATGTGGACGGGGCAAGAATATACCTGACGGCAGAAATTGTAACCCAAATCCAGAACCGGCTGGGTTCAGATATAATAATGTGCCTGGACCAATGTGTGAGCCTGCCCTGCCAGGAGGCCGAACTAAACAAAGCCGTAGAAAGAACCGTCAACTGGGCTTTGCGATGCAAAGAAACACACGGTAAGGGGGAGCAGCTACTGTTTGGCATTGTCCAGGGGGGAACAAACCCTTCACTGCGAGGTTGCTGCGCGTCGGAACTTGTCAAACTGGAGTTTGACGGGTATGCTATCGGGGGACTAAGTGTAGGTGAAGGGCACGACGATATGATAAGAACGGTTGTTCATACAACGGCGATTCTGCCGGAGGGCAAGCCTCGCTACCTGATGGGCGTAGGGATGCCGAGCGATATTATTGCGGCGGTAAGGGCCGGGGTGGACATGTTCGACTGCGTGCTTCCTACGCGGAACGGACGAAACGCATACGCATTTACATCAAACGGTCCTTTGCGGCTGAGGAACAATGCGCATATTGAGGATAACGAGCCAATCGAGAGCGGCTGCGACTGTTACTGTTGCAGGCGGTTCAGCCGGGGCACGCTCAGACATTTCTTTAACATGGGCGAAATGCTCGGGCCAATTCTCGTATCGCTGCATAATTTGCGCTACTACCAAAGACTTATGGCGAAGATAAGGGAAACGATAGCGAAAGACAATTTTGGGGAGTGTGCGGCCGAACAATTAAGAAATGGTTATTGATTATTGTTTGTTGATGATTTAACATCCTGCCAATGACTAATAATCGATTATGAAGGGAAAACCAAATGAACAACGTATGGATATTAGCTCAAGGCGAAGGCAATCAGGCGCCTTCGAGAATCGAATCAGCGCCGGTGAGCGAAGAAGGCGAATCAATGACTGTCGCGCCGGACTCGAACGCGCCGCCGGCAACTCAGCCGTCAAGCCCTTTCGGAAGCAGCCAGCTGCTTCTTTTGGGTCTGATGTTCGTCGTGATGTACTTTCTTCTTTTCAGAGGACCTCGCAAGAAACAGCAGGAACACCGGCAAATGGTGCAATCGCTGGAAAAGAACGACCGCGTGCGGACAATCGGCGGGATTATCGGAACCGTAGTGGACATCAAAGGAGACGAGATTACTCTAAAGGTGGATGAGTCCAATAACACGAAGATAAAGGTCGTCTCTTCTGCAATCGGGAAGAATTTGTCGAAAGAAAACAAATAACATAGTTACAGGTTGGTGACTTAGAGACCGAGGCAGTACAAACCACAAAGGAAGTATTTATGGAGAAGAACCTGACAGCAAAAGTTGTTTTCATTGTTGTTTTAGTGATTGTCGCGCTATGGACTTTGTTGCCGCCCAGCAAGACATTGAAACCGGGAATAGACCTTGCGGGGGGAACAAGTCTGATTTATGAGATAGACACACAAGGTCTGGACGTGGCCGAACGAAAAGACATGGCGGAAAGAATGATAACCGTTCTTCGCAGACGAATAGACCCTGCGAACATTCAAAACCTTGTGTGGCGGCCCCAGGGCAGTACGCGTTTCGAAATACAGATGCCGCTGGCCAGCGTGGAGGCACGGCAGAAACGTCAGCGTTATGAGCACGCGGTAAACGAGCTGCTGGCGGATAACCTGAATATAGCAATGATCATGCGGTCTCTGCAAAAACCGGCGGAGCAACGAGCTCAGGATTTCAACGATTTTGCAAAGGGCTTTACGGAGAGACTGACTATTCTGAATAACCTTGCCACAGTTTATGATGAAAGGGAGGAACTGCGAAAGAAGCGAGACAATCTGGCAGCGCAACTGAAAGTGCCGGAGAACTTGATAACGTTGGCCGGGCTGAGCCTTGAGGAGATAAAACTTCGGCGCGCTGACTGGATGAAGCTGAATGAAGAACAACTGAAAGAGGCGTTGAAGGAGTACCTGCCGTCGGAAGGCAATTTGGATTTGCTGACCAGATACGTGAAAATGTACTCGGAATGGGCCGGTGTTGTTGAGGAGCTAACCAATCCCGAAACAGGCAAGAACATCAAATATGAAGAGGCCAAGAGAGGGCTCGACAAACTGAACCTGAGCGAAGAACAGATTAACGCGGTGCTTGAGATGCCCGTTAAATCTGCGAGAAGAAGCGAGGCGATTGAAGAGCTTGAGAGTCGGTTCAGCGACAGGAAGGAGAAAATCGGCGAGGTAGTCAGGGCCTTCGACGAGTACCGGAAGTTCCGGGGAAGACTGGACGACGCGAGAGACCTTCAACGAATGCTGAAAGGTGCCGGCATACTGGAGTTTCGGATACTGCCAACACAGGGCCACCCCGAGGTGGACACGGCGGAGATGAGCAGATATGTGGAAACGCTCAAAGAGAAGGGGCCAAAATACGCCTCAGACAACAGGTATGTATGGTGCGAAATAGAGAACATCAAAGACTGGCACTGTGCCGATGAAGAAGGACGGCCGGCAATTGTAGCTCAGTTTGGCGACAAGTGGTATGTGCTGGCAAGCAATAAGCAAGGTGACGTAATGCTTCACAGCGCAGGCGAGCAAAAAACGTGGAAACTCGAAAAAGCGCACCCTACGCAGGACTCAATGGGGCGCAGGGCCATCGGTTTCAGGCTCGATGAAAGAGGCGGGAATTTATTTTCGCGCGTGAGCGGGAAGAATATCGGGCGGCCGTTGTGTATTCTGCTGGATGGTATCGCAATATCAGCGCCAAATCTAAAGAGCAGAATAGGCAGAGACGGGATAATAGAAGGGACGTTCACGCAGACCGAAGTTGAAGATATGGTGACCAAGCTCAATGCGGGTTCTCTGCCGGCGCGATTGATAGAGCAGCCGATCTCGGTGAAAACGATAGGCCCGTCGATTGGGGCGGACAACCGGGACCAAGGCATCCGGGCGGGGATAATCGGCCTTGTGACGGTGATATTGTGCATGGCGATTTACTATGTTCTTGCCGGTTCAATTGCAGATCTGGCGCTGCTGCTGAACCTGCTGTTTGTGCTGGCAACAATGGCCCTGCTGAGGGCCACTTTCACACTGCCGGGGATTGCTGGTCTGATATTGACCATAGGCATGAGTGTTGACGCGAACGTGCTGATTTTTGAGAGAATCCGGGAGGAACAGCAGCGAGGGTCGTCGCTTAGAATCGCGATACGGAATGGGTACCAGAGGGCGTTTCGGACTATTTTCGACGCCAACCTGACGACGTTGCTGACTGCGGCAATTCTCTACTGGGTCGCTTCGGAAGAGATAAAGGGCTTCGCCATCGTGCTTATGCTGGGCATTGCGTCAAGTATGTTCACGGCGCTATTCGTGACGCGGGTAATCTTCGATATCCTGTTGTCCAGGCGGATAATCAAGGACCACTTGTTTATGCTGCGGCTGATACGTGAACCAAAGGTAAACTGGATGGGACTGAGGCCGCTTTTCGTTGCGATTTCGGCGTTACTTATTGCCGGCGGTCTGGTGGTTTTCTTCACGCGGGACGATTCGAAAAACAGCAAGTACGACATTGAATTCACCGGCGGTACAAGCGTTCAAATCAATCTGAAGGAAGCAATGGACAGGCAGCACGTGGAGGATATGATACACAAGGTCGGGACGGACCTGAAAAACCCGGCTATTGCGGCGGCGAGCGTTTACAGGGTCGGCAAGTCGAGCAGACAGTTCGAGATAAATACGACGGAAACAAACAAGACCACAACAACCATTGCATTCGGCAAGTCGGGTCAACATACGGCCGACAGCGCAATTGCGACAATCAGGAAGGCGCAAGCGGAATTGGGCGGCAGGCTGGGCAGTCTTCTGGTAACACCACTAAACAACCCGACCTCATTCGAGGTAACAACAAGCCAAGTAAATAAAGTGCTGGTAAGGAATCTTCTGAGCAAAGCATTTCCAGATGCGAATGTTTCTGAGCCGCAAGTCGACGAGGTGGTCAACGACGCGATATCGCAGGCTTTTGCGGGCAAGCTGGAAATGCAGCAGAATCTTGAGCCTGAGATAGTTTCGGTCGATAAACTAAGCCAGGAACTTACAGACTCGCATCCGGAACTGGCGGACTTTCTGGGCGGTATAAAAATCGTCTGCAGAATTGCAAGGCCTGCGACATTGGAAGAAATCGAGGGTCGGCTGATGGACCTGCGCTTCAAGCCGGATATGCGCGATCTCAATTGGTATAACTACAAACTCCTGGGCCAGGGCTTGAACGAAGTTGACCCGAACAAGACGGTTGAATCCTTCGTCTACCTAAGTATACCGCCGGAAGCGGGCTTTCGCGAATTGAGCCAGGAGGAATGGCAAAGATACGCTGAAAACGAAAAAAGGAAAGTAACCGGCGCGGCGGCACTGGAGACGTCGCTGCCGCGAGTGACACAGATAGACCCATCGGTCGGCGCCGAAGCAAAAACACGAGCTTTGATCGCCACCATCCTGTCGCTTTTTGCGATCGTTGCGTATATCTGGCTGCGATTCGGAAATGTGCGGTATGGTTTCGCCGCAATCGTAGCGTTGATTCACGATGTATGCATCACCCTCGGCGTCATAACCGCATGTACCTATATTGCCGCGACGCCAATTGGCAAAAGCCTTTTGATCGGAGACTTCAAAATCGACCTGGCAATGATAGCGGCTTTTCTGACGCTGATTGGGTACTCGCTTAATGATACAATTGTGGTGTTCGACCGTATCAGGGAAAACCGCAGGAAGGGCGATATCAATCCACAGATAATTACGGCCAGCATCAACCAGACTCTGTCACGAACCATTTTAACAAGCTTTACGACATTCATAGTTGTGCTGATAATGTATATCTTCGGCGGGCCAAGTCTAAGTTTAAGGGGCTTTAATTTTGCGATGAGCTTCGGGATCGTCATTGGTACGTATTCCTCGATCGCGATAGCCGCACCGATACTGCTGCTTGGCAAGAGGACCGGAGAGCGGACCGGGCGGGTTCAAAATCGTATAGAGTCATCGACAATCGCACGTGCCAAAAGACCTTAAAATCGGAATGATTCTTGGACTGGCGGTGGTAATTGCCGCCGGGCTGTGGCTTTGCACCCAACCGAGTCTGAGCATCAAACCAACAACGCCGGAGAGCAGCGATGGCCGGTTGCACCGCGAAGGTTTTTTTGAGCCTGGTGCTGTGGGTGTAGACAGAGCACAGCAGCCTTCGAATACAACGGCTACCAACATAGGAGATAATAGCCCGACTGAGCAAGGCAGCCAGCCGCGAAGGAGCGGAGGGAGGCAACGAGCAGAGCAGGCAGGGGCGCAATTTCCTAATAAAGACAGCCGTGAAAAGACGCGAGAGGGGAGGGTTCACATTGTGCGCGAGGGTGACACACTCCTGGGCATTTCGGAAAAATACTATGGCTCGCCAAATAAATGGGAAAAGATTTTTGAGGCGAACCGTGCAAGTCTGAAGAATCCGAATAATCTCAAGCCCGGCGCGAGACTAATCATACCTGAGTGAACTTAAAGGCCGAACAAAGGCACACGGCTGCGGCCAACTCAGGCATCAGGGTCAGAGAAGTTTGGCGGCTTCGCTGTCGACGAGCCAGGTGACTCTGTCGAGGATGGGCCAAAGAACGTGAATAGGGTAGCGGACCTCGTCAGGCTCACTGTTGAGCACCTTTTTCAAGATGGCGGCCTTCTCTTGGCCGGAGACCAATACAACCAGATGTGAGGCGGCACATAAGACGGGATGGGTGAGGGTTATCCTGTTGAGGTTCCCATCAAGCACGTAAACGACGCAGGCCAAATCCTCCATCTCAAACGGTATGAAAGAGTTGGGAAAGAGGGAGCCGGTATGACCATCGACGCCCATGCCGAGAATAATCAAGTCAAACTGGGGGACCTGGCCTTTCTGCAAACCGAACACTTTGCGAATGGCCTGCTCATAGCTTTCAGCAGCGGCTTTGAAGTCACTGTGTTCGGTCGGAATTCTGTGGACGTTCTCCTGAGGGATGGGGACTTTGGGCAGAAAAGTATCGGCGGCGAGCTTGTAATTGCTCTGGGGGGAGTCGGGGGGGACGCAGCGCTCGTCGACCCAAAAGAGATGTATTTTTTCCCAGCGCAGTCCCGTGGCCCGCGGGAGGTCGCCAAGGAGTTCAAAGAAGTGGCGGGGGGTGTGTCCGCCGGATATGGCAACGCAAAAGAGGCCCCTGGCTTCCAAGGACATTTGAGCGGCGGCAACAAAGATTTCCACGCTACGGTGGGCAAGCGTTTCAGGGTCGGAAACGACTTCAAGATTTGGTTTGTATTTTGCGACAGTCTCCATACTAGACCTCTTTCATTGCACGAACGCAACCTATGAATATTATCAGGTTTCAACACCGGATGGGCCAGGAAAATTTTGAGAATGAAGGAAATTTTACGGAATGCATTAAGCTTTGGGCGGACAACGACTTACAAGGTAGAGGTCAGTCCATGTAAGGCCTCGAAAGAATGCAATGACTTGCGTGCGAGAGTTGCGAGGAGGGGCGGAGCGGTTTGGAGGCGGGGGCCAATCCAACGGGACTACTCGAGCGGAGTTATTCGAATTCGACCTTTAATATCTTCGAGAATCATGTACAAGGAGGGCACAAGGAAGAGGGTTATGAGCGTGGCAAACATGACTCCGAAAGCGAGGCTGATGGCCATGGGAATGAGGAAGCGTGCCTGCAGACTTCTTTCAAGCATCATGGGAGCCAGCCCGAAAAAGGTGGTAAGAGTGGTGAGCATAATGGGGCGGAATCTTCGGGTAGCGCAGTCGCGGATTATGTGAGGCAGTCCCACGCCCTCTTTTCGTTCCCGGTTAATGAGGTCGATGAGGATGAGTGAGTCATTGACGACGACGCCGGACAGGGCAACGATTCCGAGCATTGAAAGGAGGCTGAGATTGAACTTTGTCATGAAGACAAATCCCATCAATATGTGACCTATGATGGCACCGACAATGCCGAAGGGGATGGCGGACATAACAATGAGGGGCTGGAGATAACTTCGGAACTGTACGGCCAGGAGGGCGTAGATGGCCAGCATGGCCAGCGGGAAGGTAACCAAAAGGCTGCTGAAGGACTCGTTTCGCTCGCGCTCTTCGCCGGCAAAACGGTATTTCAGTCCCGGGTATGCCTGCATGAGGCGAGGGAGCACACGCGTGGCGAGGTCCATGTTAATCTCTCGGGCGTTGGCGACGGTTTCGTCGACGTCCGCGGTGACGTTCACGACTCGTCTTCGGTCGGCCCGCTGAATGGCGGCGTAACCTCGGCCATAGTCGACGTGAGCAACTTCTTTGAAGGGCACTTCGGTACCCACAGGTAAGCGGATTCTCATGTTCTCGATGTCAGCCAGGCTTTTTCGCTCCTGCTCGGGATAACGGACCATGACGCGGATGTCGTCTCGCCCGCGCTGGATGCGCTGTGCTTCTTCGCCATAGAATCCCTGGCGGACCTGTCTGGCCAAATCAAAAAGTGTGAGGCCCAAAGTCCGTCCGGTGTCTTTGAGCCGGAGCTTTAGCTCGGCTTTTCCTTCTTCAAAGCTGTCAGCGATGTCACTGACGCCGGAGAACTCGCGCAAGAATGATTTTAACTTCTCGACCGCGTTCAACAGGGTGTCAAAATTCTGGTGAGACAACTCGACGTTTATGGGTTCGCCGGTACTCATAATTTCTGCAAAGAAGGTAAGGGAGGAGACGCCGGGGATTTCGCCGACGAGTTGCCTCCAGCGATTTTTGAGGTCTGCACTTGAGATGTCCTCACGCCCTTCGGCACCAAGCAGTTCGATGTTGACTTCGGCCAGATGGGAGTCGGAGACGGCACCGACACCGCGGACGGGGCCGTGGCCTCCACGGCTTTGGGGCTGGTCGCCGATGGTGGTTGCGACGTGTTTGATGATAGAGGGTTTGCCGGGACGGTTGGCGTCGACCTCTTTCCTTAGCTGCTCGGCAGCTCTTTCAATTCGGGCAACGACCTGGCGGGTCTGCCTGACGGGAGTACCCATGGGCATGGCCAACGTGGCAACCATGTTGTCGGCTTCGACGGGGTCAAAGAACACGATTTTAATGTAGCCTCCGACAATCCACCCCAGAGTAATGGCAAAGATGGCCAGAGCTGCGGCGACGGTGACATATCGCCGTCTGACGGCAGCGGCGACAAAGCGGGCGAAGCTGCCGTTCACGAATCGCTCGAGCCGGCGTTCGGTGGCGGTTTGAATCTTGTCGATAAGCCAGAAAAGGCGTAATTTCCAGAAAAAGCTGCCTCCGGAAAGATGGGCGGGGAGGATCAATAAAGCTTCTGCGAGACTAACCATAAGCACACTTATGACTACGATAGGTATAACACGCATAATCTTGCCCATGATTCCGATGAGAAAGAGCAGGGGCATAAAGGCAAAGACGGTGGTAAGGACAGCCAGAGTAACGGGGGCGGCCATTTCCCGTACACCTTTTATGGCGGCCTGAATTCTGGTCATTCCCTGGCGTCGGCACGCGAAGATGTTCTCGCCGACCACAATGGCATCGTCGACGACCAAACCGAGGGACATGATAAACGCGAACAGGGATATCATATTCAACGAAACATCGAACCTTGGCAACAGCCAAAAGGCGCCCAGGAAGGATATAGGTATGCCCATGGTGGTCCAGAATGCCAGGCGGACATTGAGAAAGAGGGTCAGACATAAAAACACGAGAATGAGGCCGAGGTAGCCATTTCTTCTGAGAAGGTCGATTCTGGCCCTCAGCCAAACGGAGGTGTCTTCCCAGGTTGCCATGGAAACGCCTGCGGGCAGGAAGTCTTTTCTTTGTTCGACGTACCTGTTGACGGTGTCGGCAACATCGAGGGCGCCCTGGTCGCCGACGCGATAGACCTTGACCAAAGCGGCGGGTTTTCCATCAAACCTGGCGTAGAGGTCGGTATCAGCGAAATCATCCCTGACGGCGGCAATGTCCCGCAGCCTTACGTCGGTGCCGTCATCCCGGGCAAAAACTATGACATTTTCAAATTCGGGACCGTAGTACATCTGGCCTTCGGTCCTGACGAGGATTTCACCACCGGCGGTTTTAACGGAGCCGGCGGGGATATCGAGCGAGGAATTTCTGACGGCGTCGGCTACCCGGTCGAAAGTCAAGCCGTAGCGGCGGAGGTTCTTTTCGGAAACCTCGATTGAAATCTCATAGGGTCGCACCCCGGTGACATCGACTTGGCTGATATTATCCATGGCGGTCAGGTCGTCGCGGACGCGGTCCGCAAACTGTTTAAGGGTTTTCTCGGGGACATTGCCGTAGATAACAATAGTGATGACTTCGTAGCGGGTGTTAATTTCGGTGATGATAGGTTTTTCGGTCTCTTCGGGAAAGGTAATGATTCTGTCAACTTCGGCCTTTACATCATCCAGGACCTCCTTCGCATCGGCGTACTCCTCGACTTCAATCATAACGGTGCCGGCGCCTTCAGCGGCGGTGGCGGTAAGCCGTTTGATGCCGTCCACGGCAGCAACGCCCTCCTCGACGCGAAGGATCACACCTTCCTCAACGTCGGCAGGAGAGGCACCGAGGTAGGGGACGGTCACGGTAATCATATCGAGCGTGAACTCGGGGAAGAATTCGACCTTGATAGTGAGTATGGAAAGTAGCCCGGCCGCTATCACCAAACACATAAGCAGGTTTGCGGCAACATGGTTGGCCGCGAACCAAGAGAGGAGACCTTTTCTTTGGCTGATTTCTTCCATTTAATCGGCTCCCCCCAAATTAGGCTGCTTGAAATTTTGGGTTGAGGAATTCGGTTCGGACTCCGTCCTGACCTGAGTTCGGACCTCCATGCCGTCGGTAACGATATCGAGAGCACTTACCACAATCTGCGCTCCGTCATCCAGTCCTGAAACTGCGTAGGCAAACTCATTGTCAGTGCGTACAATATCCAGGGTCTTAATGCGCAGCCGGCCGTTTTGTACCACCCAGACATCGCTGCCGTTATGGATGGCATCACGCGGCACGGCGACCGCATTCTTTAGCACCCTTCCCTCAATCAGGACTTCCACAAACATGCCGGGAAGCAGCGGGGGCTTGGAGTCAGAATTGTCGAACGGTTCCGGGACTTCGACAACAACGGAAATAAGCCTGGAGGTTCTATCGACCTGGCCGGTGGTTCTTCTTACATAGCCGGCCCAGCTATGCTCGCCGCCGGCGAAATGAGCCTTTACCCGGGCAACGGCAGTCGCGGAGGAAGACCCGCTGCCGTTCAAACTGATGGGGTTTCCCGGAATATCAAACCAGGCCAACTCTTCGTCTTCGAGAGGCACTTCTATCTCAACGGACTCGATTCCGTAGGCGACACCAATCGACTGGCCAACACTGACAAACTGACCGAGGTCAACTTTCTCACTGACTATTACGGCATCTATGGGAAGAGAAAGCTGAGTTCGCTCAAGATTCAACTGGGCAGTGGCAAGCTGGGCCTTGGCTGATTCAAGAAGAGCTTGGGCCTGGCGAATCTGTGGCTCGCGAAGAACCAGCGGGGAGTTGGGTTCAGTATCCGGATTTAACTGCTTCCATTCGTTGCGTGCGACCTGGGCCTCGGCCTTTTCCAAGTCGAGCTTTACGGTGGCATCGGCCACAACGGCCTCAGCCTGCTGGAGCACCAACTCGTAGTCCCGCGGCTCTATCTGCAAGAGTCTGTCGCCGGCCTTAACGAAGCCGCCGGCCTTAAACTGCGGATTGACCTCAACGATTTTGCCGGCGACTTGGGGCACTATCTCCACGCGAACTTTCGGGCTTACCGTCCCGAAACCACTCACAATCATTTGAACATCCCGTGGACTCAACTGCTCGACTTCAACGAGGGGCGCAGGCTGGCTCCTTCGAACTCGCTGCGGCGGCTTTTTCGACTTGACCAAGATGAACATGAGCAGAATTCCGGCCAGAACGATGACCAGCGGAAGCAGGACACGCAGCAAAACAAACGCCCTCCTTTTTGTTAAGTGCGCCCTCCTGCGGGGCCTGTTTGATTCTTTTTGATGTTTAACCATAAAAGCAACCCTATCCTTTGGTTTCTTCCTGAGTTCCCCAGTCGCCACCCAATGCCAAATGAATATTGACGCGGTTGGTCCAGATGAGTCCCTTTAGAATGGCAAGCTCGTTTTCAGCCAATCTTCTTCGCCGCTCGGACTCAAGAACGGTAAGAATCGCCTCGACGCCTCGCTGGTAACGCTCACGTGAAAGCTGTTCTGCGGCGTCAGCCTCCCTGAGGCGAACTTCAACATGTTTTAGCTGCCGCTGCAGCATTTGCTCACTGATAAGCGCGTCCTCAACTTCTCTCAGCGCCGTCAATACAATACCGGAATAGACGGCGGCTGCTTCAGCGTACCTGGCCTTGGAGGCGTCAACCTGTGCACGAAGCTGTCCGCCCTTGAAAATCGGCTGAGCAAGGCGCAAGAGTGCGGAGTAAATTTCGGTCTCGTCTTTCCAGATGTCGCGCCATCTGTCGGCGCTTCGGCCCCAGCCGGCAACAAGGGTGACGTCGGGATAAAGCTGGGCGATACTGACGCCGATTCGTTCGTTGGCCGCACGGAGGGACATTTCAGCAGCTCTAATATCAGGCCGGCGGTCGAGCAGCGCAACCGGAAGGCCAAGGGGGATGGGTTCCAAATCTGGCAAATCCGGCAAGGTCTCAGGTAGATAGGGGGAAGAGGCGGGCCGGCGGGCCAAAAGGACGTCAAGGGCGTGGTGGGCGGTGGCAAGCGACCTCTCGACATCGGCCTCAACAGCCTTTGCGGCCGCCAAGTTTTCGCGGGCAAGCCTGACATCGACGGGCCCTACCAGCCCCTGCTCGTACCTTTGCTCAACAACGGCTAAAGTTTTGCGTCGGCTTTCGATATTACCGCGCTCTATGGCGAGGCGCCGCTGAAGGGTGGCGATGTCAACGCGGGCTTTGATAACGCTGGCGATAATAGAATTGATAAGCGCTTGTTCATTGGCTTCGGCGGCCAGCATATCGTTCCACGCGGCTCGTTCCAAACGTCTGAGCCTTCCGAAGAAGTCGAGAATGTAGGTGACAGAAAGTTCCTGCGTCCAGGTTGTTGTGATTACACTGAACCGCCCGCCGAAGTTGAACGAGCGTTTACTTCTATCGCGGTTGAGGTTGTATGAGACTTCGGGCCACCGTCTGCCGCTATTCTCGCGGAAGGCGGCCTGGGCCTGGAGTACCCTGGCGGCGGCGGCCTTTAAGTCGTTGTTTTTCTCCAAGGCCCGGTTTACGAGGGTACCTATGGTTGCGTCGCCGAATTGCTCCCACCATCTATCCACATCGTTAAAGTCGTTGACATCCTGACTGTGAGCACCGGCGCGGTAGTAATCTGACTCGGTATCGGCGGCTGTTTGGGGTCGGGAGTACTTTGGTCCGACCATGCAGCCGGGGCACAACAGAAGTGCCGAGGCGCCCAAGAAGAGCCAAAAGATTTTTGTGTTCATAATATCCATAATCAAGTGACCTGCTCAATCTGCCACATGAATGCTTTGAGGCCCTCCAAGGCCAGTTTTTCTCGCATTTGGCGAATAGTCTGCATTATTTCTCCTGCTTTGCCCTCTTCAACAACGACGAGCGTGCCGTAATTCGTCCCCGGCCAGACATCTGTATTCAAATGTGGCTCGCTCAACTTGCCCTTGCCCAGAGTATTGGTGAATTTGGTGTAGCAATCAATCCCGGCGGACTCCAGAGCCTCATTGACATCTCTATCTATTGCAATACTGTGTACAATCAGGACAGCTTTCATATTTGCACCCTTGCTTTCTTTTGGGCTCTGCCTTCAAAGACGCTGTAGAGAGTGGGCATCAGCACGAGAGTAATAAGTGTCCCCACGGTGAGCCCGCCTATCACGGTAACGGCAAACGGCAGCCATATCTCGGAACCCTCGCCTTTTGAAAGCGCCAGTGGTATCATGGCCAGAACGGTGGTGGCGGTAGTGCATATTACAGGTCTCAACCGGCTTCGTCCGCCCTCCATAATCGCCGAGTACACATCAAGGCCTCGCCGGCGCAGTATGCCTATGTAACTTATCAGAACAATACCATCGTTAACCACGATGCCGACCATCATGATTAAGGCAAGAAAGCTGACGACGCTCATGGCCTGGCCGGTCAAAGCTAACGCGATGATTACTCCAACAATCCCGAAGGGAATGGACAGAAAGATAATGAATGGGTCGCGCAGCGATTCGAACTGCGAAGCCATAACCATATAGACCAGGGCCATCCCCAAGGCAACGGCGACAACCAAGAGGCGGAAAGCTTCTGTTTTCTCCTTTTCGGCGCCGCCAAATTTGTAGGTGAAACCCGGCGGCGCGGGAATCTTATCGACCGCCTTTTTCACGTCGGCGGCGACCGAACCCAGGTCCCTGCCCCTGACCTGGGCGGAAACGGTAATGTAGCGGGCCTGGTCCTTGCGCTCGATCTTTGTAGGTCCCACGCCCTGCTCTATTCGGGCGATATTGGCCAGACTGACACTTTCGCCTGCCGGCAGACTTACGACCGCATCTCGCAAATCCTCGATGCGGTCTCGGTCCTGAAGCTGCAGGCGAACTTCCACATCATATTCATCTCCACCCTCGCGATATTTGGTTGCAGTAGTACCCGCGAAGCAGGTTTCGATGGTCTTGCCGATGGTCTTGACATCAAGGCCGAGGTTTGACGCCTTTTCCCGGTCGACGACGACTTTGATTTCGGGCTTTTCTTCTTTTCTGCTGATTTGGACGTCTTCGACGCCCTCGACGCCCGCCATAGCGGAGCTAACGGCCTCGGCGTACCGTCGTGCACCGTCCATGTCGTGACCATAAAGCTCGACGGCCAGTTTTCCGCCGCCGCCGAATATCATCTGCTCAAGGGGGTCCTCGGCACTATAGCGGATGGTTGCTCCCGGTATCCTGCCCGTGATTCTGCGCAGCCGCTCTATGAGGTCCTGAGGTGAGGCATGGCGCTGCCTTTTTGATTTCAGGCTTACGAACAGTATGCCCTTGTAGCTTTCCTCCTCAGTGGCGAACTGGGAACCGGCTCCTCCATAGACGCCCCAGCGGATGAAACTGTCGCGTCTTTCGGGGACATGATTTTCGGCAATGGTCTGGAGCTGCCGGGCGACTGCACCGGTGCGCTCGTAACGCGTACCGATGGGCAGCTCAAATTCGGCAGTGAGGCGATTCTGGTCCTGCTCGGGGAAGAACTCGGTGCCGATAAAACGCACGATACCAATACTCCAGACAAACAGAAAAATACAGGCAACAAAAACGGTTTTGCGGTTTTTCAGCGACCAATTCAGGAAACGGACGTAGAGGTCTTCTGTTTTTTCCAGGACTGTACCGCCCAGATTGTAGAACCTGTCAAATATCGACCGCGACGAATTCACATCTCGGATTATCAGGAGTTTTGAGCACAGCATGGGTACGAGCATAAGGGCGGTAAACAGCGAAGCGACCAGAGCCATGGTGATAATCGCGGCGAACTGTCCGAAAATGATGGCGGTTATTCCGCCGACAAACATAATGGGCGCGAAAATAGAGACGGTCGTCAGCGTCGAAGCGATCACGGCGACGCCCACCTCGTTGGCGCCGAAAACGGCCCCTTCTTTCGCGCGCTGACCCTTACCGCGATGGCGATTGATGTTGTCAACAACGACAATGGCGTTATCAACCACAAGGCCCACGGCGACGGCCAAACTCGCCAGAGAATTGTCATTAATCGTATAGTCGGCAAGCCACATAAGCAAAAACGTAATAATCAGTGAGGTGGGAATGGCAAGCGCAACGATGATGCTGGCGCGGAGGTCTCGCAGGAAAAACAACAGTACGATGAATACAAAAAACGCGGCCCAGAAAACAGTGTTGCGCAGGTTGCCGACCGACGCAAGGATGAATTCGGAATTGTCCATTACAATCTTCGGGGCAACGTCCGGGGGCAAATTCTTCTTTATATCTTCGAGCTTTTCTCTGACGGCGCGGGCCACTTCGACGGTATTTTCGCCGCTCTGTTTCTGGATGAAAACGGCCATGGCCTGCTGGCCGTTCATACGGACGTCGTAGGTGCGCTCCTTGAAGAAATCCCTTACATCGGCAACATCCTTCAGTTTGATGGGGATACCGTTGCGGCGGGCGACGACAACCTCGGCGACCTCCGCGGGACTTGAAAACTCCTCGGGCGTACGTAAAAGGAAGTCCTTGTAACCCGATTTGAGGTCGCCGCCGGGGGTCATGACGTTCTGGAGAGCGACAGCGGAGCTTATCTGGGCAACGGACACATTCAAAGCGGCCAGTTTATCGCGGTCGATATCCACACGGATCTGTCGTTCGAGTCCCCCGCGAGGCGTGGCCGCAGCGACGCCCTTGACTCGCTTCAGCGGGTCAACGATGACGTTGTCGACTATGTCCTCCAGGTGGGGGTAGCTGTCGCCGGCGGTAACCGCGATAATCATGATAGGTATCATATCGATGTCAAACTTAAAGATGAGCGGGTTTTCGGCCTCTTCAGGAAGGCGGTCTCTGATCAGGTCGATTTTTTCTCGTACATCGTTTATGGTCTCATCGATCTTCTGGCCCCAGTTGAACTTGAGAGTAACGGCCGAGACTCCCTCCTTGGAAACCGATATTACCTCATCGACGCCGGAAATAGTGCTCAGAGTATCCTCCATAGGTTCGGTAATCAGCGTCTCCACCTCCTCGGGGCCGGCGCCCTCATAAGCGGTCATGACGGACACGGCTGGTATTTCGAGATCCGGCATCAGGTCTATGCCGAGCAGCAGCATTGAAGCCAGACCCAAAACCACTATTGCGATGAAAATCATCGCGGTCGTCACGGGCCTGTTAACGGACAATTCAGCGAGTCTCATTTTATATCCTCTAATCGGACGACTTCGACGGGAATCCCGTCGGCAAGAAAATTCATGCCATTGACAACGAGGGTTTCACCGGGTTTTAAGCCTTCGACGATTTCGCACCTGTCGGCCTGAATTATGCCAATCTCGACGACGCGCTTACGAGCAACCTTGCGTTCACTCGCGTTCTCAACGACGTATACATAGTGTTTATCAATTTTGCCTCCGAGAATAACATCGCGGGCAATCACAACAACGCGGTCCTTGTGGCTCGTAATCAAAGATACCCTTGCGAACATGCCGGGCTTGAGGAGCAGGTTATCGTTTCTGATGCGCATCTCAACCTGAATGGTATTGGTCTGACCATCCAGAGCCGGGTGGATAGAATACACCTGCGCGTCAAACTCCTTTTCGCCGAAGGTATCAACTTTGATTTTCGCGGGCATCTCGACGGCAATTTTTCGGCCGTACTTTTCGGCGAGGGCGACAATTACCTTGACGGTCTTCATGTCGGCGATGGTGGCGATACGGTCGCCTGCTCTAATCAGATTGCCCTCATCTATAAATTTTGCAGTCACAATACCATCGATGGGGCTAATAATCGTCGATTCGCGCAGGTTTATTTGGGCAAGTTCGAGATTAGCTTTGGCCATGGCAAGCCTTGCCGCAGCCAAATCGGCGGCGGTTACGGCCTTGTCCCTGCTCTGCTCTGTTCCCGAGCCGCTTTCATGCAGGGCAATAATTCGTTTTTTCTCGCGCTCCGCATCGGCCAACTCGACTTCTTTGGCCCTCACATCGGCCTGAGCGGCAGCGACCTGCGCCAAATAAACGTCGTGGTCGATAACCGCAAGCTGCCGGCCTTTCGTAACCTCCAGCCCTTCTTCAACGGCAAGCGATTCACCCGAAATGCCGGCAACGCGCAACGATTCAATTCTTCCGGGCACTTTGGAGGTTATATCGACGACTGAATTTGCCTTTATCCAGCCGGTAAGTTCGAGGGTCTCCTCAAGGGAGCCGGTAGCAACCGTCTCGACCTCAACAGGAACCGTCTTGTCATTGGCGACCTTTTCGACAGTCTTGCGATAAAAGCCAACCCAAAAGGTAAGAAGCACAAGTGTGACTAATACGAACCAGAATATGATTCTTCTGCCTGTTTTCATTTTGTAAGCTCCTGTTCGGCTTTAACCGAGCTTGAAGCAGGTACAGCCCTGCTATCGTCTTTCGTCTCCGGCCAGGCCAAATCGCCCCCTGTTGAGACCGGCTCGTACTTTGCCAGAACGCCCATAGCCTTTTGCAGGGCCAGCTTGGCAACAACGTGGGAGTATATGGCCTGGTAATAATTGGCTCTGGCCGTGGTGAGGGCAGACTGGGCGTCAATCGTTTCGAGCTGAGTATTTGTTCCCTCCCTGTAACCGACTTCTGCCAGCCGGAGGCCTTCCTGAGCCCTTACCAAGTTCAGACGCTGTGACTCAACGAACTCGTTTGCGTCCTGAATACTGAATAACGCCCTGGTAAGCTCAAACAATGCGGTTTCTTCGGCGTCAATTAAGTCTATCTGGGACTGTTTGAGGATGGCCTTCTGCTGAACAATCTCCCCCTCCCGTGCAAGGCCGTCAAAGACGGGCAGTGTAGCGGAGATTCCTGCGTTCCAAGCCTTGCCCCAGTCAATGACGGTGGCGTTGTGAGGGTCCGGCTTGGACCGCGTGGTTTGATAGAAGCCGCTGATGACGGGCCAATACCGGCTCCGGGCGATTTTCAGCCGCTCCTGTTGAAGCTTTATGTCAATCTCACTGCCGTACAGGTCCGGTCGATTTCGATATGCTGTTTCAACAGCCTGCTCCATCGGAACATTCAGGGGGACATAAACCAGCTTGTCGGAAAGCGTGTAATCACTATCCTGAGAGATGCCCATTACCTTGAGAAGGCTGGCCTTGGCGACCTTGATAGCATTGCGATTCCTGATCAGTTCGGCCTGAAAATTCGACAGCTCGACTTCCACTCGGAGGACATCGAAGTCGGAGGCCACGCCGGCCCTGCGTTTTTGGTTTGCGTTATCGAGATTTGCCTGTGCCAGCCGGACGGCATCGGCGCTGATTTCGTATAGATGCTGATTCAGCAGGACATCGTAATATCCGCGAGAAGCCTCGAAAATAAGATTTTCCACGGCGGAGCGAACCGTTTCATCGGCAAGCAATGAAAAGAGCCTTGCGGCGTTTATCCTTGCGGGTATGGAGCCCCCTGCAAACAGAGGCTGCGTAACCACAAGCGCCGCCGAATAGTTATCCACGTCTCCCATCGTTATTGTCAGACCGCCGCCCGGAATACCAATAGAAGCAACTTTGTCTTTACGCAAATAATCAGCGCTAACCGCGACGCTCGGCAATATCGCCGAATAGGATTTGAGCCTCTCGCCCCGGGCGAACTCCTTCTCCTGCACAATGCGCTGCAAGGTCTTATTGTTCGTCAGGGCCAGCTTGAGGCAGTCCTGCATGGTCACAGCGCCGCTTATCACCGCTTCCGTCTGCTTCTGATTGTCTCTGCCGTTCTTCCAGCGGCGGTATGCCGACTGCCGGGAGGCCTCAACCTCTCCGTAGAATTTTTCACTGCTGACGCACCCGGCAAACTGCAAAGCCAGTAACAGGCAGAATCCAGCCCATAGTAGTCTTATCTTCACTTTCCTCATATCTACCAGCTTACGAAAACACCTAATCACCTGTTTTCACCGTCTGCGGCTGTACTCAATACGCAAACCGCATTGTCAGCTGCCGCCAACCATCTGTCCGTTTCTCCCACAACATGGCTCCGGCACATCGGAAAGGTCACTACAAAGGCGAAAAGTCAAACGGCCGCCGCCCCTGCGCTTTCATTGCGACTTGCCCTCCACAAATGCTCTAATGCCCGCAGCCGAAAACTTAACAATGTGCTCAATGGCCTCATTCAGGTCAAACCTCGGCCATTCGGCACCGCCTGCCTGGTCAAACATGGCCTTTACGCGACCTACATGCATCAACTGGCCTACGATACAGATTAGTTGTAACGGGATTGTCGATTCGGGCAAGCCCGGACAGGTCTTGGCCAGAGCGGCCCGCATAGCGGTCATTACGGGCCTGATCATCTCGGTCAAAAACATATCCCTCGGCAAGTGCGGGTCAATAATCTCACGCGCCATAAGCCGGATCAAGCGATTACTCCTGCCCTCGTCAGTCAACGGCTCAATGAACGCCGTGGCGTATGACCGAAGCAGGTCCTCTAACTCAATCTCACCATCACCTTTGGCCAATACCCTTTCTATACTCGCAATGCGCGCCTGGCGCAAGAGGTTAAACTGCCGGCGCCAGACCTCAAGGTAGAGATTGTCTTTGCCGCCAAAGTAGTAGTTGACAGACGCTAAATTGCAGTCGGCAGCGGCAGCAAGCTCGCGAACGCTCGTACCATCGAACCCTTTCATTGCAAAAAGCTCTTCTGCCGCATCAAGGAGGCGATCTCGAACATGCTTGTCCAAACCTCTATTTGTCCGGTTATCATCATAACTGGCCATGTCACACCTCTTAAACATTCGTTTCATACGATAGTTTAAAACATTTGTTTCAACATAGCAAGATTTTTTTTCTTGTTTTCTTGCTGAATCTAACTAATTCTACGACAGATACTTACGCTCAAAGCACTTCACTTGCCGCTGCGCACTGGAACAGCGAGCGATCGTGAGTACTTCTCGGCGCCAACTTCTTCGGCACACGCGCAGCGGTCCGGCATGATACCCCGGGGGAGCCAGCGCAGCGGGCAGTTACAGGAAATATGAGAACCCGACCTGGACGTTCCAAACAAGCGCAAGCGGTTTGAGAACAGCGTCTTACAGCGGCTCGCTGCTCATAGGCGACAGCACGGCTGCTCAACGGTTCATCAGCCATATCGCGGCGTTTAAGACCGTTGCGAAGCTTGTCCACAGTAAGTACGGCACAAGCAACAGCGAAGCGGTGACCGAGACTTTAGCGAAGGCTACAGTAGTCACAAGTATCGCGGCCCAGAGCATGAGGATCTCGATAAGAGCAACCAGCGGCATTCTCAAACCAAAGAACAGCGGCGTCCATAAGGCATTTAGAATAAGCTGGATAACGAAAAGCGTAAGGGCGATTCTGACAGCGGGGCTGTTAAGGCCTTTTTGCCAGACGAGAAAGGCCGCTACCGCCATCAGGGCGTAAAGCAGGGTCCAGACAGGGCCAAAGACCCACCCTGGCGGCGTGAAAAAGGGCTTGTTAAGATTCGCATACCAGCTGGAGACAGCCTGGCGGGTGGTAAAAAGGGAGCCAACCATAGGGGCCAGGAAAGTAAGGCCCAAAGAGACAACGAGTTTGATGATTGTCTGTTTCACGGCCGCCTCCCAACCCACACCCACAATAGCAGGCTGATAAAGGCTCACGGAGGAGCAATTCGCAGGTTAACAGGCAAATCAAGCATCTCGGTCAGACTACAGAGCGGCAACGGTTTCTGTCGGCTTCTTTGCGAATCGTTTCTTTACGTCCACTATATCTATAGCTGGTTTTGTAGCCGCAGACTGTGGACATTGACCGGTCCAGCAATAGAGACACAGTTTTTCTTTAGGCCGGCCGATGGCCTCAACCATATCATCCAAAGTCTGATACCGGAGCGTTGAGACGCCTAAATCCCCGGCAATCCATCGCACCATTTTTTCGTATTTTTCAGAATCATGATCGATATATTCGGACACATCTTCCCGGTCACAGCCCTCCAGGCTGCGAATGGCCCTGCGCGCAGCCAGCTCGTGGATAGAGCGGGTCGAAAGATTAAACCTGCACGGGAACATCAAAGGAGGACAGGCCGGTCTTAGATGTATCTGTCTTGCGCCGCAATCCCAGAGTTTCTTTATAGCGAAGTTCTTAAGCTGGGTACCCCTGACTATTGAATCCTCACATACCACGATGCTGTTGCCTTCAATCACCTCCCTGATGGGGATGAGCTTCATCTTGGCGATGAGGTCGCGGGTGTCCTGTGAAGGCGGGGTATAGCTTCTGCCATATCCGGGCGTATATTTGACAAGGGGGCGTCTGAACGGCTTGCCGGACTCCATTGCGTAACCTAATCCGTGAGCAAATCCGGAGTCAGGAATCCCGCAGACCAGATCAACGTCTATGTCCTTATCGCGTTTTGCAAGGCACCGGCCGCATCTCTCCCTGACTATTTCGACGTTTATCCCCTCATAGCTGGAAGCAGGAAACCCAGTATATATCCAGAGAAATGCACATATTTGGTTCACATCTATTCTGCCCGCTCTCTTTCGCACCAGGCCGTCCTGACTTATCAGCAATATCTCCCCCGGTTCAACCTGCTTTACCGCCTCAAAACCATTATTTGGAAAGGCACTTGTCTCACTGGTGACCGCCCAGGCATGTGCCCCCCTGCCAACAATGAGGGGTGTATATCCAAACCTGTCTCTTGCAGCATATATTCCATCCCTATTCAGCAATAAGAGCGAGCAGGAGCCTTCGATAGCATCAAACATCTTCTGTATGCCATCTATCAAATCATTACCCCGGTTGACTAACTTTGCTATCAACTCTGTGGCATTGACAGTTCTTTTGCTTACCTCGCTAAAAGAGACTCCTTCTTTTAACAGTTTTGCTGTTAGTTCGTCAGTGTTGTCGACAAATCCGCTGGTTACTATACAGAAAGGTCCGAATTTTGAGTTCAGATAAATAGGCTGTTCGTCATAGTCGCTGATAACACCGATGCCCTTATTACCGGTCATTCGCCCATAATCCTCGTAGAACTTGGACTTGAACTGGCTCTGGCTCAAGTTGTGTATCTGGCGGGCAAAACGCTCTCCCAATACCGCTATGCCTCCGTATTCGGTTCCGAGATGGGAATGATAGTCTGTGCCATAAAAAAGGGTCTCTACACAATTTTGCTCGGAGACCACGCCAAAAATACCGCTCATACACACCTCCTTGCTATTTTGTGAGATTTTCCTTCTAAACGCCTAAAACATCCTGACTTGAGTAAAGTATCAAAACCGGCAAGCACATACAAGCCCTCTTATCGCTAACCCGTATTTCTCACAGCTATGCTTGAAAGCGGAGACTCTAATTTCCGTCGGGAGCAGAATCCACGCTTTGCGGTCACCTCAACCGCTTCCGGATGAACTGAACTTTCTTTCGTACCCCCTATTGACGGGGGGAAGCAATAAATGCCTGTTTTGGGTGCCACAAGGACTTGCTGCGGAGAAGCTTACGGTAGAACCCCCTAAGTTTGAGAAAAAAAATGTTATTGACACCAAGGGAGGCAGTGTGGTATAAATACAGTTGATAATGTCGGACTTCACAAGTGCCCCGGGGTTCGGTAAAAAGTTGAGGAGCGAAACCCATACCCAATGGAGATCGGAGGCGGCGTTTTGGATTTGCGGTTTTTCAATTTGTGCACGCCAGGAGTTGCCCGCGATATATGAATGGTGTGAAGACTGCCTTCGAAAAGGCGGTTAAAGATATTAAGTAAGCAAACACGGTTATCGTTTTTTCAAAAGGAGGACCATTATGTGTAGAAGATTTTTCTTATTGTTTTTGATTGCTTTAGGGCTGAGTGCGGCCAACAGCGTTCGGGCGGATGGACCTGACAGTGGCGTTTTCTGGACGAACGCAAGCCCATCGGACAACCTGTGGAACAATCCGGGGAACTGGACTACCTCGGAAGTTCCGCCCAGAGACCCCCTGCTGGATGTGGAAATCGACGGGTCAATACAAGGGCCTCTAATCACCGAGGGCACGGGCGCGTGGGCCTACAGGCTAAGGGGGCCAGCATATTCGGGTCCAGATGACCCTTGTACCGAGCCTCACGAGCAGGTCCTTACCATAACCGGAGGCAGTGTCAACTTCTACAGGTACTGGCGAATAGGATCACACTGGCCGGAAGTACGTGACGCGTGCGGGGTAGGAATAGTCAATATGAGCGGCGGCACGGTTAACAACTACTGTAACTATGACATTTACCTGGCTGCGGGCTCTACGGTTAATTTAAGCGGGGGAACAATCAACAGTGGATTCTATATTCCACACGGCTATAGCGACGACAGCCCGGTGGAAGGTCCTGCCACGGTCCACATGACGGGGGGCATGATTAACGCCAAGGCCGAGCCGTACGCCGGCGGGGGCATAAGAATAGCCAGCCATGAAGGAGCGAGGAAGCACGGTGTGCTAAACCTCTATGGCGGTACTATAATCGCCAGAGACCTGACGATAGACGCTAACGGACTGATGGATATCACGGAGGGTACATTGATAATGGACGGTGATAAGTCGTCCAACCTGAACACATACATTGCGAACGGCTGGCTTGTGGCCTACGGCGGTGTGGGCACCATAGTTTACTCCTATGACGGGGGAACCAATGTGACCACCGTTACGGCAAAGCTCGGCAAGAGTGCGGCCTGGGGCCCCAGTCCGAACGACGGCGCCGAAGATGTCGCGGCAAATGCGAAGCTTTTCTGGAGGCCCGGAGAGTATGCGGTTACGCACGATGTGTACCTGGGCACCAGCTTCTACGATGTCAACAGTGCAACCAGCACCAGCCACCCTAATGTGGAGTACTATAATGTAGATACCAACACCTATGATCCGTGCGGGCTTTTGTTTAATACGACTTTCTACTGGAGGGTTGACGAGGTTGGCGTCTCCGAAAGGTGGAAAGGGGACGTCTGGCATTTTGCGGTTGGGGACGGAAGCGCCTATGACCCGCGTGTAAGCGCGGGCCCGACAGGTCTGCCTGTGGATGTGGTCCTTAGCTGGAAACCCGGACCGTTTGCCGCTTCGCACGATGTGTACTTCGGAACGGATTCGGATGCCTTGAGCCTCGTAAGCGACAACCAGGAGCCCAACAATTATCACCCCGCGCCTCTTGAATTAGGCAAGACTTATTACTGGCGGGTTGACGAGAACAGTTACATCATGACCACCGAAGGGCAACTCTGGAGCTTTACGGTTCAGAGCTATCTTGCTGTGGAAGATTTCGAGTCTTATGATCCCTACATCAATCTGATAAACGCAACTTGGCTTGACGGCATACGCGTCCTGGACTACCCGCCGTACTTCATTTACGTTAACGGCGCGGGGATTACTCTTGGAACTACCGAAGCAAGCCCTGCCGATCCCGTACACAGCGGGAAAAGGTCCATGCTGTGTGGTTACAGCAACGATGGCCTTGGCATGGATGTGCCGTATTACTCTGAGACCGAGCGAACGTTTTCTGACCCGTGTGACTGGACTGTCCTTGCGGTGAAAACGCTTGGGCTATACTTCTACGGGGACCCTAACAACGATGCCAATGAGACCGAGCAGATGTATGTGGCCCTCGGAGACGCCGACAGTAACGCGGTGGTTAAGTACGGCGACTATGCCGACGAGGATATGAACGACATCAAGAAGGCCGAGTGGCATGAGTGGAATATCGCTCTTACAGACTTCCCGGGAATCACCTTGACGGCTGTAAAGAGGATGTACATCGGCTTCGGTAACAGGGACAATCATCCGACGCTCGGCGGCTGGGGCGTCGTATATTTCGATGATATCCGGCTGTATGTACGCAGATGCATTCTTTCCCGGCGTTCAGCGACGGTTGCGGCACTGGATTTGAGCAACAATTGCATCGTGGACTTTGCCGACGTCAACGCAGTGGCCGAGGACTGGCTCGACCACGATTTTACGATTGTGCCGGAAGCACCCGACCCCTGCATAGTCCACTACAAATTCGATGAAACATCCGGCACTTTCGCCACGGATTCATCGGGCAACGGTTATACCGCCGTGACTAACACCGAGCGCGTCGGTGCGGTTGAGGCTTTGTGGGAATCGGGCGGCAAGTACGGCGGATGCATCAGATTTTCGAGAGGATATTCGGACACAGGTTACTGTCTGGAGATACCGGACGCGGCCTTTGACAACATTACGAATCGGGCAACGATCTCGGTGTGGGTGAACTGGGATGACCCGGCAACAATGCCTAACGGCAACTACGACCTGTTTAACGTCCGCGGCGGTGCTCCTATACTGGGTGTACGGACCTCATGGGTCGCCGGCCAGTTGGTGTTCTGGGACGCTGCCGAGAGTATCTCCTATGCGGTCGACGAGCAAGACTGGTCAGGCGGCTGGAACCACTATGCGTTTGTCAAGGATGTTGACGAAGGGTACCTGCGGATATATCACAACGGCGGGTTGAAGGCGCAAGGCGCCAGCAGCAGCACAATGGATTTCCCGTCGGACCTTGCGCGCATCGGCACCGGTACGTCCCATTGGGTAGGTGCATACACAGGTTTGCTGGATGATTTTAGAATTTACAACTATGCTCTCTCGCAACCCGAAATAGCGTACCTTATTACGGGCGGCAGCAATCTGTATGTCCCGCTGGACTCGCGGGCCAATTTTTACGACCAGGAGTCCATCAACTCCAAGGCGGTAAACTTCAGGGATTATGCCTGTCTGGTAGCGGGCTGGCTGGAGGAGACGATTTGGCCGACGCCGTAATCGGTGTTGCGACGTAAGACCAAGAGGCTTATAAGCAGAACTGCAGATTTTTTACCAAATTCGGGGCCTATGCTGATTGCGAGCATGGGCCTCGCTTATTTTTGCGAAGGAGCAGCTGAGATTGACCAAAGGCAGCGGCGAGCGATGGCCTTCACGGTGACTGGGTATTCTTGCCGGGCCAACCCCAGGTTTTGAGGTCGTCGCTCCAGCCCAGGCCAATGGAGACGTTCTCCTTGAAGCCCGGGCCGGCCTGGAAAAACATCAGGTACTTGCCGACACGCGGGTCACGGCGCAAGTCGATGACAAAGGCTGCGCCGATTCCCCCGGGCGCCCAGGGCCACTCATTCTGGCCGAGTGCGATTCGCTCCTCGACATCCGTCCAGTGTACGAGGTCAGGTGAGCGTTTCATACCGGCGCCGCGGTCCTCATCCTTCGGGTCATAGAACAGAAGATACTCATTGTCATCGATAAGCACACAAGGATTTTCGCCGCAAGGGATTCGATTGAAGTAGGTCCAGGTTTTGAGGTCGTATGACCAGGACATGTTTGCGGCGTTATCGTCGAAGAAACACCACCACTTGCCGGGCCGGTCTTTGTCCTCTACAAGGTATGGGTCGATTAATCGGCCCATTCTTTCGACCGGCACGTCTGGGCCTTTAACCATAAGGAGCTCCGGCGGGCCCCAGTTTTCAAGGTCGGCACTTCTCATAATCCAGAGCCGGCAGTCATTATTGCCATACTTCTGGCCTTTGGGAGTGGGATAGGTCTGGAAGCACAGAATCCAGTCATTTCCGAAGCGGATAACATTGCCGGGGCTGGAGAAATTAAGGTTCCAGTCTTTTGGCGTGAGGATTCTGGGCTCGGTCCAGGTAATGAGGTCGCGGCTTTTGCTTACGGCGGTATAGGAGTATCTCTTGCCGTCGTTATCGTCTTTGAGCCAATAGGTGTAAAAAAGTCTGAAGACGCCATCATGGTAGGAGGCGGCAGGGTCGCGAAAGGCCCGGTCTGCGTCCCCCTTGAGGACAATGGGTGACTTGATGGCAGAAAAGTCGATTCTCTGCTCTTTCGCAAGATGCTGAGTCTTACCAACTACAACACTGGGCGGCACACCCTCGCCCAAAACAATGTCGTGTCGGGCTTTTGAGAGGTCCGTGTCACTTAGGCGCACATTGCGGGTTTTATCGCCCTCAAGCTTAAGGAAAACGTCGGTGCCGCGGGTGCAGACTGCTTTTCGTATGGTTACGTCCCTGCAATCTGTCAACAGCATGACAGGGCTCTTGTCAGGTCTGATGTCGGTGCCGGTCAGCTCGACGCCTTCGGCGTCGGAGCAAGTCAGGCCGTTTTCAGCGGCGACAGAGAGATTCTCGATGGTTACATTCTCGATGGGCATTTCAGGCAGGCCCCTTATGGTCAAGGCGTTTCGGCTTCGGCGGCAGTTAACGTTCTTGATGTGGATATTACGGAACAGGGGCGGTTTTTCCGAAAACGGCTGGACGGTAGAGGAGCGGTAGAAGGTATTGAGCAGAACAGGTTCGCCGCCGATTTGGTCGGCAGTGATATCCTGAATCCAGATATTTTCTACAGTTCCTCCGCGGCCTCTCATTGATTTGATGCGAACGCCGCGAACGGTCCGGTCAAAGTAACAGTCGTGGATAAAGACATTTCGGACATCGCCGGACATGTCGCTGCCGATGGAGAGGACGCCGTCACAGGGCGCCCCCAGGCCGAATCGGCAGTGGCGGACGACGATGTTTTCGCTGGGCCGGGCGACGCGCCAGCCGTCCTCGTTAAGGCCCGACTTGATGGCGATGGCATCGTCGCTCGTATCAAAGTTGCAGTGCTCGATGAGGACGTTCTTGCAGGAGTCGGGGTTGACCCCGTCGTTGTTCGGGCCTTTTGTGTTAAGGGTTACTTTGCGCACAATGACGTTTTCGCAGTAAACGGGGTGGATGGTCCACATGGGTCCGCTGCCGACGGTGACGCCCTCGACGAGGACGTTGCGGCACTCTACGAACTGAATAAATGAAGGACGCAACGGCGCGTCGCGGGTGCCGAAGATGCGGTCCTTTGGGGGGATGCTGCGTGTCATTTCGTAGAGGCGTTTTGTGGAATCCTTCTGGCGATTAGCGAGGTGCCACCACGCATGTCCCCGGCCGTCGAGCCTGCCGGTACCGGTGATGGCAACATTGGTGCAGTCCTTGGCGTACACGGGCGGAGAGTAATTATAGCACTCCATGCCTTCGTAGCGGGTGAAAACAACGGGCAGATAGTCGTCGAAATTTGTGCTGAAGCGTATTTCGGCGCCCTTTTCGAGGTGCAGATTGACGCCGCTCTTAAGGTGAATCGGGCCGGTCAGCCAGTTTCCTGTGGGCACAAGCACCCGGCCGCCGCCGGTTTTAGCGCAGGCAGCGATGGCAGCGGCAAAGGCTTTGGTATTAAGGGCCTGTCCGTCACCGACGGCGCCATGGTCGCGAATATCAAAGGTTCGGTCGGGAAACGCGGGTGGCTTGAGCTGGGGCATGTCAAAAGGAGGGTTCAGGGGAGCTATGTTGTCTTCTCTGGGGTCCTTTCCGGGCCAGTCCCAGTCGACCAGGTCGTCGCTCCAGGCCAGGCCGAGACTGCAAAAGGTGCTGAACATCGTCCTCTCATCCTCCGGGCCGCTGCCGTGGAAAAACATAAGGTACTTGCCGATATCGGGACAATCGCGCATATCCAGGACAAAGCCGGCACTTAGACGCCCCTGTGCCCAGGGCCAGTCTTTCTGTCCAAGGGTGATGGGGCCGGCGGCGTGTTTCGGGGTGGGGCCGCCAATATCTCGCCATGTCTTGAGGTCTTTGGAACGCTTTATGCCGATGCCGTTGCGGGGCGAATGGAACATAAGATACTCGTCGCCATCGACGAGGATACAGACATTCTCGCCCGCCTCGATACGGTTGAAGTAGGTCCAGGTTTTCAGGTCGCACGAGTAGGACATATTGGCGGCGTCGTCATCGAAAAAACACCACCACTTGCCGGGCTGGTCCTTGTCTTCGATCAGATAAGTATCTATCAACCGCCCCATTTTTTCGACCGGGACATCCGGGCCTTTGACCATGAGCATTTCGGGCGGGCCCCAGTTTTCGAGGTCCTTGCTTTTCATAATCCAGACACGTGCGTTGTTGTTGCCATACTTTTCGCCGTTAGGCGTAGGATAGGTCTGCAGACAGAGTACCCACTCATTCTTGAATCGGATAACGTTGCCGGGCGCACAGAAGTTGAGGCTCCGGTCCTCGGGCGTCAGAGGTTTGGGGCGCGTCCAATGGACAAGGTCGCGGCTTTTGCTCAGGGCGGTGCGCCAGTAAGGGCCCGACTCGTCGTGCTGGATGTAGGTGTAGTAGAGCCAAAAGATACCATCGTGGTAAACGACAGCAGGGTCCCGGTAGGCGGTGACGGCGTCGCCTTTGAAAATGATGGGGGATTTGATGGCGGCAAGGTCGATCTCTCTGCGGTCGGCGCCGACGGCTGGGTGGCAGGCCAATCCGAGCAGGGTCAGCACTGTTGGCACAATGACCGCCAGTGTCGGCAAGTGACGCCGTGTGTAATCGTGTATTGTCATATCTTCTACCCCTGGTACAGAATACCTTAGTTTTGTTAGTTCTCCAGGCCTATATAATGGCGAAACAACACAAAACAGTGTTGAACGAAATATCCAACAAGAATGACCTTTTGTCAAATGATAATTCTGTCGGAACAGGAGAGGTCCGGCTTGCCAAATAAATGAGGGCTTCAAAGGCGCGGCAAATATTGTTGCCAGCGCTGCCGGAGCGGCTATAATGGCCGGCAATTCGGCGAATTCAACGATTAGCTGAGGTGCTCACAAACGGATGACACAAAGAAAGGACTCATTATGAAACTGACTCCTCTGGACATTGGCGTATTTCTGGGATTCTTCGCGGTGGTGGTCGGGGTGAGCATGTACAAGAGCCGCAAGGAAGAAACCAGCGAAGATTTCTTTCTGGCCAGTCGGGGGCTGTTTTGGCCGCTCATCGGTCTGTCCCTCATAGCGGCCAACATCTCAACCGAGCACTTTGTGGGGATGGCGGGCCAGGGGGCCGGTATCGCGGGTATGGCTATCGCAAGCTACGAGTGGATGGCCGCGATTACGCTGGTCTTCGTGGCGATTTTCTTTCTGCCGAAGTTTCTCAGAAGCGGCATTTTCACCATTCCGGAATACCTTGAGTATCGTTATAATCCGACGGCGCGGGCGATCATGGCCTTCTACACCATGGCGATATATGTGGGAGTTACCATTGCAGCGGTGATTTATTCGGGGGGTCTTACACTGCAGACGCTGTTCGGAGACCTGGAGAATCCACGGCATCTGTTGTACGGGGTATGGGTCATAGGAGGTATCGCGGCATTATACACGATTTGGGGGGGACTGAAGGCGGTGGCGTGGGCGGACCTTTTTCAGGGCTCGGCGCTGATTATTGGTGGCGCCATTACGATGGTGCTGGGATTCAAGGCGATCGGCGTACGGAACTTCTTCGAGCAGAACGCCGACAAACTCCACATGATACTTCCGGCGGACCATCCGGTACTACCGTGGACGGCTTTGGTCATAGGTCTTTGGATTCCGAATTTCTACTACTGGGGCTTGAACCAGTATATTACCCAGCGAACACTCGCGGCAAAGACCCTGCGTCAGGGACAGCTTGGGGTGATATTTGCGGCGGGTTTGAAGCTGCTGATCCCCTTTATTATCATCTTTCCGGGAATTATGTCACTGCAGCTCTACCGTGACAAGATGACGGCGGGCAGTGGTACGGACGCAGCATATCCGCTGCTTATTCGGCATCTTGTGGGACCGGGGGCGCGGGCCTTTATCTTCGCGGCTATCAGCGGCGCGGTGATAAGCTCGCTGGCCTCGATGCTTAACTCGGCGTCGACTATTTTTACGATGGACTTGTTCAAGCGCCACTGGAAAAAGGACGCACCTCAGAAAACCCTGATATGGAGCGGGCGGATTTCGACGGCAGTCTTCGTATTGATAGGGATGCTGATAGCACCGAAGCTGGGCGACCCGAGGTTTATGGGAATCTTCACGTACATTCAGGAATTCCAGGGCTATATCTCACCCGGGATTCTGGCGGTGTTTGTCTTCGGTATGATTTTCAAGAAGGCGCCTCCGGCGGCGGGCGTGACAGGACTGCTGCTTACGGTCCCCGTTTACGGGTTTCTGCAATGGCAGTTTGGGTGGATTGCGTTTCTTAACAGGATGGCAATCACGTTCGGCGTGGTGCTTTTGGTAATGGTGATAATCACTCTTTCCAAACCTATGGCGCACGCGAAGGTGCTGCCAATAAGGGAAGAATTCGATATGAGACCAACGCCCGCGGTGGCGTGGCTTGGCGTTTTGGTAATAATAGTGACGCTGGCGCTCTATGTTGTCTTCTGGTAATCTCTGTCGCGGTTTAAGGGGTCGTGCGAGATGGAAGTAAGCGCTCAGGACAAGGCGGCGGTCGAGAAAATCCTGCAATTGTCGCGTGATACGGGGATAGACATTAAGGGCGGCAGGGTCAGGAGGACTTCGTCCCGATTTTGCCTGGGGGTGGAGCACGGCGATTATAACGGGACGGAGCTGTTCGGGGTGGGCACGGACAGATTTATCTGGTTGGCATACAGGCCGAACGGGAGCAGCACAATGAGGCTGTTCAGCGGGAATTTTCCCGATGACGGGGTTATTGAATTCAACCTTGGTGATGTGCCGGAGCCGAAGTCGGCGGCGATTGCGGACACGTGGGCGAGGTTCCCTTACGGGGTCGAATATGTTTTGCGGCGGGAAGGCATTGCTTTAAGTGAAGGCATCGATGCCGTTATCTATGGTGACATACCCGGCGGCGGCATGTCACGCTCGGCTTCGTTGACGCTCAATCTGATTCTCTCGCTGCTCGACGCCAATGAAATCAGAATTGACGACCAGTTCAAGATTGTTGATATGGCGCAGGCGGTGGAGAACGACTACATTGGCTCGCCATGCGGGCAGCTCGACCAGATAACGATACTGTTCGCGCGTCAGAATATGGGGACATATTACGACCCGAAGAACAGAAGCATAGATTACGTCCCGCTGGGTGAGGGGGCGACGGATTTTCGGATAGTGGTTCTGGATACGGGGACGGAGCGGCCGGGTCTGGAGAAATCAACCTACAAAATCCGGCGGGCAGAATGCGAAAAGCTGGTTTCGTTTGTGCAGAAAGCCGGTTATGAGATTTCGTGTCTGGCCGACGTTAAGGACGAGAGGCTTTACGAAAAGATTATGGCGCAGTTTCGAAAAAAGCACCCGGATTTGTGCGACCGGCTCAAATATATTTTCCGCGCGCAGAAGCGCTTTTACAAGATGCTGGATGCGTGGAAGGCCGGGGACGTTGAGACGGTGGGCCGGATATTCCGAGAGGACGGCATCGGGCTGCGGGATGATTACAAGATTTCGGGGCCGGAATTGGAGACGATGTGCGATATTGTTCGGACGGTGCCGGGCGTATTAGGAGAGAGAATGTTGGGAGGCGGAGACAAGGGAGCTTCGGGCGCTCTGGTAAAAGCTGGCAGTGTCGAAAGCCTGAAGCGGGCGGTCGATGTGGCATATCCGCGAAGTCATCCGGAGTATCGCGACAGGTATGCGGTTCATACCTGCAAGGTGGTGGAGGGCGTGAAGGTTTATGACGGTTTACTGTAACGACAATTGTGCTTCGCGGGGCGTATGAATAATAGTCCAGGAAAGCCATGACGAACGATTCTTCTGTAAAAAAGGGAGTCTTCAGCGGTACGGTTCGGGGCAACAAACGAATTGGGGAGCGATTCTATCGGTTAAGGCTGGAGTTTTCGGGAGCGGCGAGCAGCGCCTTCGCGCAGTGTGGTCCGGGACAGTTCGTGCAATTGGATTTGTCGGGAACCGCCCTGCCGCCGGGCAAGGACATAGCGGAAAATTTGACCGATGCCGCCCAGCGCAGGATACTGCTGCGAAGGCCCTTCAGCTTCGCGGATGTTACTGCCAAAGGCGACAAAACGTTTGGCGAGATTCTGTATTGCACGGTGGGGCCGGCGAGCCTGCGAATGACAACTTTGAAAGCGGGCGACTCCATCAGCGTAATCGGGCCTTTGGGCAGAGGTTTTTGGGTGCCGGAGGGCAAGAAAACCGCCCTGCTGGCAGCCGGCGGGATGGGGGCCGGTCCGCTACAGCATCTGGCGAAAGTCCTTACGGCCGATTACCCCACTATGCAGGTGACCGCATTTGCGGGCGCGAAAACAGTAAAGGAACTGCCCTTCGAGAGGCGGCTGGATGAAGTCGCGCGAAACCTCGGGTTTTCATTGCCGGAGTTCGCGCAGTACGGCATGGAATCGCTGGTGGCAACTGACGACGGCTCGGCAGGATACCACGGACTGTTAACGAATTGTCTTGCAGAATGGCTGGGGCAGTCAGATCTCCGCGGCCAGGATATGGTTATTTACGGCTGCGGGCCCGAAGCGATGTTGGCGGGTCTGGCGGAAATCGCTCAGGACAGAAAAATCGATTGCCAGGTGAGCATGGAGCGGATGATGGCGTGCGGGATAGGACTGTGCCAGAGCTGCGCGGTGGAATGCAAAGGCGACAGGCCGGACAAGACAATCTATAAATTGTGCTGCAAGGATGGGCCGGTGTTTGAGAGCAAGGAGGTAGTCTTTGCCTTGTGACAGGCAGTGTGTGAACAGTCAGAAGAAAAGCGGGTTTATTGGCGTATTGAGAACCGGTTGAAGGCTTTAGAGAAAAGGATGAAAAGACGGCAGTTCCTAATCACGGCGGCAGCCGCTGCGGCCGGAGTGATGCTGAGACGGGAAACATCCGCCGCGGCAACTCCAGGGGGAGAAAGCAGGCCCAATATCCTTTTCATAATGACCGACCAACAGCATGCCGGTATGATGAGCTGCACGCCAAACAAGTGGCTTAAAACACCTGCGCTGGACCGACTTGCCGCTTCGGGCATCCGGTTTGAAAGAGCTTATGCCTGCAACCCTGTCTGCGTACCGAGCCGGTTCAGCCTGCAAACGGGCCTTATGCCCAGCACAATAGGAATGGGGCAGAACAGCGATTCCGGGCGGGCTGCCGTAACCGATGCTATGGCGCAGCAGTCGCTTGGCGCGCTCTTCCGCCAGGCGGGCTACGAAACCGTCTACGGCGGCAAGGTGCACCTGCCCGACAAGATGAACGATGTGGAAAAACTCGGATATCGAAATCTGACCGGTGACTCACGCCAGGGGCTGGCGGACGCGTGTGCGGAGTTTATCAAAGGAAAGCATGTAAGACCGTTCCTGCTGTTCGCCTCGTTCATTAATCCTCACGATATCTGCTACATGGCTATCAATGATTTCAGGCGTGCAAACGCCAGAGCCCTGGTAGGCAACATAGATTCGAGGACGTGCGAGGCTGTACTGGAGCGTGCGCGGGCGGACGGGGACATCGGCGCCTTCGCGGCGGAGCACTGCCCCCCCCTGCCGGCAAATCACGGCGTGCCGGAACGCGAGCCGGAATGCATAACAGAAAAGTACGTGAATGCAAGGCCTTTCCGGGCATACATCCGCGAGAAGTGGCCTGAGAATCAGTGGCGTCTGCATCGGTGGGCATACTGCCGGTTGACCGAAATGGTTGACAAGAAAATTGGTATAGTGCTCGACTCCCTGCGAGAGGCGGCTCTGGAAGATAAAACGCTGATAGTCTTTACCAGCGACCACGGTGATATGGACTCCGCACACAAAATGGAGCATAAGTCGGTGCTTTACGAGGAATCTGTGCGTGTTCCGTTCATAATGAGTTACAAGGGAGTGATTCCGCGAGGCGTGGTCGACGATAGGCGCCTGGTTTCGAATGGTCTCGACCTGCTCCCTACGCTCTGCGATTATGCGGGTATTAAGATTCCGGAGGGACTGCAAGGCTTGAGCCTTCGTCCGCCGGCTGAAGGGAAAAAAGCCGCAGCCTGGCGCGATTACGTTGTCTCCGAGAGTCAGAACGGCAGGATGCTGCAGACGGGCCGGTTTAAATACTGTGTTTACGACTCAGGCAGAGGCCGTGAACAACTCATAGATTTGAAGAACGACCCAGGTGAAATGAAAAACCTCGCCGAGCGTGCTGAGTTCAAAGATGTGCTGGATAGGCATCGTCAACTTCTACATAAGTGGGTCCAGAAGAACAATGACAGCATTGCTGCTGAGTATATCGTCACTGAATCCTGAGCCTGCCTGTTTCAACCGGCAGCAGTGGAGACTTTGGAAGAATAATATGCAGAGACAGACTTGCCGGGAGTGAGAGATTCTATGAAGGAAGACTTTGACATTTCGGTTGAGTTTGCGGGGGTTCGGCTGGTCAATCCGGTGTTTACGGCGTCGGGGACGTGCGGCTATGCGGACGAGTTGGCGGATTATATGGATATGAACATGCTGGGTGGGTTCATTACCAAGAGCATCACGGTGCGGCCAAGGAAAGGCAATCCTACGCCGAGGATTATAGAGACGGACAGCGGGATGCTGAATGCGATTGGCTTAGCTAACGTGGGGCTGGAAGAATTCATCAGGGAAAAGCTGCCTGTTATCGAGTCACGGTTTACGACCACTGCGGTTTTTGTGAATGTGGCGGGTGAGACTACTGAGGATTACGTGGCCGTTGTGGAGCGGCTGGCGGGCGAAAAAGCGATAGCCGGTTTCGAGGTGAATATCAGTTGCCCGAACGTCAAGAGGGGTGGGATAAGTTTCGGCACCGACCCGGCGCAGGTAACGGAGATAACTTCGGCCGTAAAGAGGGCGGCGGGTAAAAAAATTCTAATGGTGAAACTGTCGCCCTGTGTTACGGATATCAGCGTGATTGCGCGGGCAGCCATTGACGCGGGAGCGGATGCACTTAGCCTGATAAATACGTTTACTGCAATGGCGATTGATATCGAGAGCGCCAGCCCCGTTCTGGCGAACAGAACAGGCGGCCTGTCGGGGCCGGCGATAAAACCGATAGCGATTTATCTCGTAAATAAGGTATATAACGAGGTTGCAAGAGAACGCGGGATACCGGTTTTGGGCGTGGGGGGAATCAGAACGGCTTCGGATGCGATTGAATTCATTATCGCTGGTGCGTCGGCGGTGGCGGTTGGCACGGCCAACTTCATTGAGCCGCGCTGCGCGGTAAAGATTATCGAAGGCATAAAGAGATATTGCGCCAGCAAGAATCTGGCAAATATTAAAGAATTGGTGGGTTCACTTTTGTGAAGCGGAACTGCGAGAAAGGAGAGTGTGAAATGACGCGAGAACGAACGGTCAGGACTATCCTGACGCTTGCCGTTGTGATGGGTGTATTATGCATATATTTACATAAGGCATACGGACACTGCGATACGCTTGACGGCCCGGTAATCCAAGCGGCAAGAATTGCCCTTGCGAAGGGGGATGTATCGCCGATTCTCAAGTGGGTTAAAAAGGAGCACGAGACTGAGATTCGCGACGTCTTTGCAAGAACGCTGAAGGTTCGGTCGACGGGTCCCGAGGCGAAGGAATTGGCGGATATGTATCTGTTCGAGACGCTTGTACGAATTCATCGGGCGGGAGAGGGCGCTGCTTACACGGGCCTGAAACCTCCCGGTACGGTGGAACCCCCCATAGCGGCGGCCGACAAAGCATTGGAAAACGGGTCTGTTGACGGACTGGTAAAAGCAGTTACGCGTCAGGTGGAAAAGGGAATTCGTGAACGGTTTGCGAAAGCTCTGGAAAAGAAGCAGCATGCAGATGAAAGTGTCGAAGCCGGCAGGGAATTCGTCGAGGCCTATGTCCAGTATGTCCATTATGTGGAGGGCATCCACCAGGCGGTAATGACACCGACACATGGACATTCGGAATCCAGTGTTAATACAAAAACTCACGGCGACCATTAATTCGTACGCTTTCGCTTGAAAAAAAAGCAATTAGCCCAATTCCGGGCCGGCCTGTTGAAGGAGGAGGAATAATGAGAAGAAAGTAACAACGAGACCCTGTGAAAAAAAGACTATTTTACCGGGACAAGCGGGGTGAGTTTTCGATCCATCAGCAGAGCCATCTTTTCCAGGTGAAAGGAGCAAAGGCAATGGAGAAAAAATGGTTTTGGATGACTATTTTGTTTTGTACACACCTTTGCCCGGCCTCCGGAGGCACGGGTGACGGTTATGTTTTGAAGCCGGATTCGTTCAGGCATTATGTCGAGAAGTTCAATAAGAACGACACCGAATATTTTCCGCCTTCGATTCCGAATGAGCAGGCATGGGAATTTATGAAGGCGAATATTCCTCTGCTGGAGTGTCCGGACAGGGACCTGGAGGAAATTTACTACTTTCGGTGGTGGACGTACCGCAAGCATATCAAGAACACACCGGATGGTTTCGTGATTGATGAGTTCCGGCCCAAGGTCAGCTGGGGGGCGAAGCACAACACCATTAGCTGTGCGGCGGGCCATCACATTTACGAGGGTCGGTGGCTGCACGACCCCAAATATATGGACGATTACGAGATATTCTGGTTCCGCGTGGAGGGGGCGCTGCCTCGGCGGTACAGCTTCTGGGCGGCGGATGCGTACTATGCGCGGCACCTTGTTCAGCCAGACAGGAAGCTTATCACGGGACTGCTGGATGGGCTTATCGCAAATCACGAGGGGTGGGAGAAGGAGCGTCTGCTCGAAAACGGTATGTTCTGGCAGTACGACGTTCTTGACGGGATGGAAGAATCGGTGTGCGGCTCGCGGAGGCGCAAGAATACGCGGCCCACTATTAATAGTTACATGTACGCAGACGCAAAGGCTATAGCAGAGATTGCGGAACTAGCGGGCAGAGAGGATATAGCCAGGAAATACGCCGGCAAGGCGGCACAGTTGAAGAGGCTGGTTCAGGACAGGCTTTGGGACGGGCAGGCGAAGTTTTTCAAGGTGCGTCTGGAGGACGGAAGTTTGTGCGATGCGCGAGAGGCCATCGGGTTTGTGCCGTGGTATTTCAATCTGCCAGACCGCGGATACGAAGAGGCGTGGAAGCAGCTAATGGACCCGCAAGGGTTCCGAGCGCCCTTTGGTCCCACCACGGCGGAGCAGCGGCACCCGGGATTTACAATCGCCTACACGGGCGACGACTGCCAGTGGAACGGGCCGAGCTGGCCTTATGCCACGACTCAAGTACTGGTCGCTTTAGCTAACGTGCTGAACAACTACGAGCAGGAGTATGTGACGAAGGCGGATTATTTCGAGACACTGAAGACTTACACAAAAAGCCATAGATTAAGGCTTGATGACGGCAGGGTTGTTCCGTGGATTGACGAAGACCTTGACCCTTACACGGGACAATGGATTGCCCGGCTGCGCAAGCTTGATTCGAGTAACGTGAACACCTCCAAGCGAGGCAAGGATTACAATCATTCCGCCTACTGCGATTTGATTATTTCGGGGCTGGTGGGCCTGCGGCCTCGTGCGGACTACGTTGTTGAGGTCAATCCGCTGGTACCGGAGGATACGTGGGACTGGTTCTGCCTTGACAACGTTCTTTACCACGGGCGAACCGTTACAATTCTGTGGGACAAGAACGGCACAAAATACGATAAAGGCACCGGCCTGCGTATTTATGCAGATGGTAAGGAAATAGCCAGATTAGATACTCTCGGACGAGCTATGGGAGAACTACCGTGATTTTGTGCAAGCGAAGTAATTTCGCGCAACCTGGGCCAGAACGAAGAGGTGGAATAATCCGCTTTCATTACGATTCCAGCAAATAAGATAGTGCATTCAGCGTCGTCTTTGGTAATATAGGAAGCCTGGACATTGGTACATCTGGATTCTCATGCCATACTCAGGGGAATCCGAGAGGCAAAAATGGAAACGTTGAGGCTATTACGTGATTATTTTCCCACGGCGGTTTTTACAGGTAAATGCCTGGTTTTTATAAGCGAGGACTGGCGCGTCGAGCTGACCGAGCATAAGGCCGGCGATTTCAGCAGCTCACGGGATGAGCCGGCTGTCATTCGTGTCAGATTATTCAAGAAGGCGCTGAGCGGTGAGTTCTTGGGCGGACACTACGAAGATTTTCAGCTTGCGTCGCTCAATGAGCTTGCCGAGCAGATTGAAAAGTACGTGCAACTGGCAATCGGCACGAACATCAGGGAACAATAACAAGTAGATTGAAAAAGGCAGGGTCGGGGGAAAACAGGCTGCGACTGCGGGTTTATGGCTAATCTGACAATCCGAGAAGTGGACGGCGGGGTGGTTTTTGAGGCAAAGGTCGTACCGGGCGGCAGCCAAACATGTGTCTGCGGGCTGCTCGGCGAGATGCTGAAGATTAAGGTTTCGGCCGCACCGGAGAAGGGAAAAGCTAATAAGTGCTTGGTCGAGTTTTTGGCGAGAAAACTCGCCGTGAAAAAGAATGCCATCAGCATAATTTCAGGGCAGACGAATCCGGTCAAGAGCGTGCAGGTCTTGGGCATATCGGGCCAGATGCTGCTGGAGAGACTTAAACTTGAATGAATAAGGCCCGGATAAATGACGGATAAATCACATTTAGTCACACATACCGAACCCAGTCCTGTGAACGGGGCACAAAACGACGGTCCAAGTCTATCGGCAGAGGAGACGTCGCTAAAGTACATGCTGAAGCTGGCGTGGCCGATGGTCATAACTAATATTTCCTTCACGATTATGCAGTTCGTGGACGTACGTATGGTCGCGGAGCTGGGGACCAACGAGCTGGCTGCAATTCTGCCGGCCGGATTTCTCAGTTTCATGCCCTCAAGTTTTGCGCTGGGCGTGATAACAATCGTCAGCACCTTTGTCAGTCAAAGTCTCGGCCGCGGTAACAAAAAGGACTGTTCGAGTTACTGCTGGCAGGTCATATATATGGGACTTGCTTTCTCGGCGGTGACGCTGGCAATCATGTGGCCTTTGGCGCCGGCGATGTTCAAGGCCATGGGCCAGCCGGTCGAGATTATCGGTATGGAGGTTGTGTATCTGCGGATTATGCTCTATTCACAATTTATCGTGGTATTCACGTGGTCGTGCAGCCAGTTTTTTATGGGGATTCATCGTCCGATTATAACGATGTATGCGGCCCTGGCGGGGCAGGTGGTCAATGTGGCAGCCAATTACGTGCTGATTTTCGGCAAGCTGGGTTTTCCACGGATGGGTATTGCAGGTGCGGGCTGGGGGACGTTCATCGGACTGGCAGTCGGTGCAGTAATCGGGATGTTTATGTTCCTGACAGGGCAGGTAAGCAGAACCTTCGGTGGCAGACGCACTCTGCATGTCGATTTCGGCAGAATGTTGGATATTGTAAAAGTCGGTTTTCCTGCCGGATTCGGGTTGATGGTGAATATTGCGTTCTGGGGACTGATTCTGTTCGGCCTGGTAGGACGATTCGGCAAAGAACATCTGGCGGCGACCAGCGCGGTCTGGTCGTGCATAAGGGTTTCATTTATGCCAATTGTCGGCATCGGGACGGCTTTAACCGCTGCGGTCGGCAAGTCAATCGGCAGGAGAAGATGCGATTTGGCAATCAGACAGACCGGCGTTTGTTTACGGGTCGCACTTTTCTACATGGGGTTAGTGGGCGTTTGCTTTTTCATATTCAGAAAAGGACTTATGGCGTTTTGGACTTCGGACGGTAAGGTGATTGAGATTGGCATTGATCTTTTGATTTGTGCAGCGATATTCCAGCTTTTCGACGCGGTTCTGATTATTTATTACGGCGCTTTGCGAGGGGCGGGAGACACCGTGTGGCTGGCTGCCGTTGAGGCGGTGGCGGCGGCGCTTATATTGGGAGCGGGCGGCTTTTGCATGGTAAAGATTTTTCCACAACTCGGCGCATTGGGGCCCTGGATAGCCGCCACGGCCAAGATTGTTTTCGGGGGAGTGGCAAACTGCTGGAGATTCAAGAGCAACCGCTGGATGCAAATAGACTTGTTCAGGCACCGGCCCCTTGGGGCGCCGGTCGAGATTGGAGCGGTGGTCGAATAATATGCCCGCCCCTTTATTGAATACAAAGGGGCATAGTTGTAGAATAGTATAGTAAAAGTTATGAAAAAGTTTATATTGACAAGCCTGTGCGTTCTGTTTTCTGCCGCGGCGGTATGTGCGGGCGCGGATGAGCCGCTGGCCAACGACGGCAAAAGGGGGCTTTATGCAAAGTCGCTTGAGCAGGTCCTGCGACTCCGAGAGGACGAGGTTGACCTGGCTACCGCCGCTCTGATAGTCTCGGAGTACTGGAGCGACCTGGTTTACGGACGAAGATACCTGTCGAGACTGGATGACATGGCTTTTGAGATTCGTGACAGGCTTAAGGCCGCGGGACTTCCGACGGACCATAGGGCCATCAGAGTAATAAATGAGTACCTTTTTAAAGAATTGGGATTTGCGTCAGTGCCGGAGATAAGCGACCCCAATGATTTGTTCCTGCACTCGGTTCTGGACAAGAAACGTGGGTACTGTCTGAGTCTTTCGATTCTCTACCTGGCGATTGCTGAACGGCTGGGACTGCCCGTATACGGGGTGGTTGCGCCGGGGCACTTTTTTGTCAGATACGACGACGGGCAAGTACGTTTCAATATCGAAACCACAAGCGCAGGCGGGACCGCCGACGACGAGCACTACATAGAAAAGTTCAAGGTGCCGCAGACCAGGCGAGACAGCATTTATATGCAAAACCTCAATAAAATCCAGACGCTCGGCTGTCTGCTTAATAATCTGGGAAATACTTACAGCGAGGTCGGCAATATCGACTCTGCCCTGACGGCTCTCGAAAGAGCGGTCCAGATAAATCCGTCGCTCGCCGAGTCACACATGAATCTCGGTAACATTTACCTCAGGAAAGGCCGGGTAAACGACGCAATCTACGAGTACCGTTCGGCGTTGAAAATCAAGCCGGACGATGCCAAGAGTCATCTCAACCTTGGCAACGCTTACACCGAGCGAGGCTGGCTGCGGGACGCAATCGATGAATACCACCTTTCGCTGAAACTGGACGCGAATATTATAGATACATACAAGAATCTGGCCACGGCTTACTGCAAGCAGGAAATGTTCGGGCAGGCGATAGGCCAGTTGAGACGCGCGATTGCTCTGCAGCCCAAAGACAGCAGCCTGTATAGCTGGTTGGGCGACGTTTATCGCCAGATGGGTGATTGTGAAAAAGCGATACCTCAATACGAGAAGGCCCTCGCGATGAAATCGGACTTGGCCCTGGCGTATTACGGACTGGGGCTTTGTTATAACAAGATGGGTCTGCTCGACGACGAAATCGAGCAATACAGGAGAGTCTTGTACATTGAGCCGGACATGCTCGGCGCTTTGGTCAATCTGGGCAACGCCTATGTCAGAAAAGAGAAATTCGACGCCGCGATAGAACAGTATGATAAAGCGATTCAGATAAAGCCCGATGATGCGACCATTTACTACAACCTGGGAACGGCATACATCAACAAAGGCAATTATCAGAAGGCAGTTGCCGAGTACAGAGAAGCAATTCGCTTGGAGCCAAGCATGGGCGATGCCCATAACGGACTTGCCTATGGATACTACCGGCTGGAAAAGTACAATCTGGCATTGGAGCACATAAGAATAGCCCAGGAGCTGGGGGTGGCGGTAGATGAAAAACTCCTCGCCGCCATCCAGGACAGAGTTCGATAGAACCAAACCCACAGCCACCTCCCTCTATATTCTGCTGAAGTCCGGAATATTGCTGCATCAGCTTTCTATCCTGGCCCTACGCTGGAATTCTCCAAAAAAAATCAAAAAATATGTAACATATTGCTCAAAAACAACGTCTATATATAATGAATCGAGTTGCAGGGCAGAAAGATACTGTCCGGTTGGAGAAAAACAGGATGAAACGGGCAGACAGAAAGACCACAATACTTATGGTTCTGGCTGGGGCTTTGGTACTTGCGGTTTGCAGCGGTTGTGGGGGGCTGCTCTTGAGCCCGATTTACAACGCAGCACTGCTGGGCGGAGCAGTCGGCGGAATAATAGGATATCAATCCGGTGAGACGGCAGCGGGCGCTCTCTTAGGGGCTGGTATTCTCGGCGCCGGTGAGCTTGTCAAGCAAACCGACCAGCTCGCCAAAGGAGAGCAGCCAAAGGACTGCGGGTGCAAGGGACAAGAGAAGGTAGTGGTCGAAATCACCAACAGCAACGGCTCAATCACACCGGTAGAGCTAAGGAAGAAAGGGTGTGTCTATACCGGCCCAAAAGGTGAACAATACCAGCAGCTACCGACCGAAGAGCAGCTCAGGCCGGTTTACGGGTTTTAGAACCTGACTTTCCCGCTTTACCAAGCCAAAAAGGATTTGTGTACATCGTTTGCGACGCCCAGTGGCCGGGGTTTTCCCCACGCCTATTCCCTGAATTACACAGCCGGACACCGCTCTTGCCGCAGTTGTACGTGGAAACAGACAATTCCAGGATCGCTCATCTGCCTTCAATAAAAGTCCAAAACCAGGGCCAGAATGGCAATTCATCGCACCCTTACAGACACGGCAAGCTGTAATCCAGAAGCCCGATTTGGCCTCGTCCGGTGACCAAACGAGTACACACAAAGAGCCGCCCGTCATAAAATCATTGATTTGAGCCGGCAATAAGATATAGTGGTTATATGGATAGAACGTTAGATTTAGCATGGAGGACTTTGTTTTGCGGCCACTTAAGACAGTAATCACGGTTGTTTTTGCCATTGCGGTTTTCGGCAATGGAACCCCCTCCTGTACGGGAATTGCAAAAGGACCGGCCAACGTACGGGCAGAGGGGGTTAACTCAAATCCCGAGCCTAACGACATCTCGGCATACTACGGATTTGGGGAAATGGAGATTATCAAGTCCGACTGGGGTATAAAGGACCTCAGGATTATCGATTTGAACGGCGACGGCCGCAGTGATATCGCAGTCGTTAACAACACGAAGGCTGCGATTGAGCTGCTGCTACAAAAAGAGGCCGTGGGGCCCGGCGAAACAGCCCTGGCGGTTGACCCTGTAGACGTGGATATAAATCAAATCAGCCCCCCTACCCGTTTTGAGAAGCAGAGCGTACCAATCTCGCAGAAGGTTTTCAGTTTTGTCTGCCGGGATTTGAACTCAGACGGGATGCCGGACTTGGCTTTTTACGGAGAGCCGAAGGGTCTGTACGTGATACTGCAAAAAAGCAGCGAGACAGAAACCGCCAAGCCAAAGACGCTGGACTGGCGCACGAGGAAAAAAATCGAGATTGAAGACGGTCTTATGAATTCCGATGCCCTGGTCTGCGCCGACCTCAACAATGACGGGGCGAAGGACCTGGCTCTGGCCGGGCGGGATGCCGTATACATCGTTTTGCAGAAAAAAGACGGCTCACTGGCCGAGCCGGTGAAGTACCCCACCACCGCGACGACTCTGGGCATAAGGGTGGGCGATTTGAATGGGGACAGGATAAACGACCTGGTCCTTGTAACAAGTGACAATGAAAAGCCGTTGCGCGTGCGGTTCGGGCTTGAAACGGGACAACTTGGGCCGCAGGTACAGTATTTTATCGAGAGGCCTTACGCATTACAGCTTTATGACCTGGACGGTTCGGGGGACGATGAGATACTGACGGTTGATGCCGTAAGCGGGCGTTTGATTTGCTATAAATTCCGCCCTGAGAAAGAACAGGATGGCGACTGGCCGGTCTTGTTTTACCCTCTCACTTTGGATAAAGAAAACACCAAGCGTGATTTGGCGGCAAGCGATTTTGACGGCGACGGACTTGTCGATATCGTGGTGAGCGAGCCCGGCGCTGCAGAGCTTGTTTTCTACAAACAAACAAAGGGACTGGGTCTGGCCGAGCCGGTCCGATTTCCCGCCTTTGCCGATATCAGCAGCGTATCACCGGCAGATATCGACGATGACGGCAAAGCTGAGCTTGCTGTCCTGAGCGTTAAGGAAAAAATAATCGGGTTAAGTAAGTTCGAGAATGAGAGATTATCTTTCCCAAAACCTGTCGCCTTAACGGGGGAACCGCTGGCAATGGAGCTTGCCGACGTTGACGGCAATGGAAGTCCGGACTGCGTTTACATATCGAAGGATGCTAACGATACGAGGTCTCTGAGGGTCATCTATAATTCTTTTAGAGCCGGCAAGAGAGCAAGCAATCTGGAGAACGTGCTTTTAAGCTGGAAAGAGCGCAGCGAGGCGGGGCCGGTTCTGGAGCTCAAGAAACTTACGTCCAACCCCAACGGTTTGAAAGTTATTGACGTGGACCAGGATGGGCTGCCGGATGTTTTGGTATTTGTCCAGTACGATGTTCCCATATTGGTTCGGCAAACACGCAAGGGACAGTTTGAAATAGTTGATTCGCCGGGGGCGCAGGCCAGTCTGATAAAAGACGCCACTCTCAGCTCAATAAGTATTGCCGATGTCGACGGCCGGGCCGGGAAAGAACTGCTGCTGGCGCAGAATAATTTTGCAAGGAGCCTGGTTTTTGCCGGAGGCAGCACCTGGAGTATTATCGACCAATACAACGCCAAGAGTACCGAGAACCAGGTATCAACTGTCGCTGCTTTTGATATTTACGGCCAGGACTCGGCCAGACCCGCCATCCTGCTGCTGGACGGGCAAAAAGGTCAACTTCAAATACTTAAGGCCGGGCAAGACAAGACCTACCGTTTTGAGAAGGAATTAAACGTGGGCAAGTGGAACGCTGCAACGCACCTGAAGATGTTATATGCACCGCTTACGGGCGCCGGTTTCAAGAGTATTTTGCTCTTCGACAGCGAGAAATTTGCGCTTATCACCCCGCCGAGCGATAAGAACATGCCGCATTATCCGGAACAGCAGTTCAGCTATGATACCCAAATAAAGGACGGTGCATACGGCAATCTTATAGCCGGGGACATTAATGGGGACGGGCGAGCGGATATTGTTATGGTCGAATACAAGCGGAACCATATTGAGATACTCGCCCTCGATTCACAGATAAAACCCATTCCCGCGATGCGCTTTAAGATATTCGAGGAAAAGACTTATCGTGAAACCAAACATGACCGCGGCAGGTTCGGCGTTGAGCCGCGAGAGCTGCAAATCTCTGACGTTACCGGCGACGGTAAAAACGATTTAGTAACCGTGATCCACGACCGCATAATTATATATCCTCAAGATTAACAGCATTTAGCATACATCGTATTGCCGGGTAGCTGGATTGCCGGGGAAAGCTTAAATGACGGGGACTGCTGATAGAACAAAGGTTCTTGTTGCAATCAGCGGCGGAGTGGATAGTTCAACTTCCGCGGCGCTGCTGCAGGAGGCGGGGTTCGATTGTGCAGGCGTATTCATGATTACCCACGACCGGTCACAGGCCGCCCGGTCAGACGCCGAAGAGGTTGCCAAGAAATTGGGCATAGAACTTCACGTGCTCGACCTTCGGGAAGAGTTCGAGCACATCCTCGATTATTTTTGCAGTGAATATAAAAAGGGGCGAACACCCAATCCCTGTGTTTTCTGCAACCGGCACGTAAAATTCGGCAGGTTGTGGGATTTTGCGCGTGCCAACGGCGCAGATGTGCTGGCGACGGGGCATTACGCAAGAATCATCGCTCACAATAACGACGCCGGTCTGTACGAGGCCGCCGATTCGGCTAAAGACCAATCTTATGTATTGTCGATGGTCGATAAGGATGTACTGCCCAACGTGATTCTGCCGATGGGCACTCATTCAAAGGACCGGACACGCAAATTGGCAGCGAAGTTCGGTCTGGGCACGGAAAACAGGACAGAATCTCAGGAGATATGCTTTGTTCCGGACAACAACTATTCGGCGGTGCTCGAACAGCGGTGTCCCGAACTTGTCCGTACCGGAAAGATTGTGGACAGCAGCGGCAAAGTGCTGGGGGAGCATACCGGTGTGCACAGGTTTACTATCGGCCAGAGGCGCGGCCTCCGGGTGGCTATGGGCACACCATACTACGTCGTGAAAATCGATGCCGAGAGTAATACGGTCACCCTCGGGCCAAAGGAAGAAGTTATGCACCGCAAGCTTTCAGCCAGTCGTATCAACTGGCTGGTCGACAGGCCGCAGTCGGCATTTCGCGCCGAGGTGAAAATACGCTATAATGGCAGCGGCGCAGACGCAACGGTTATCCCGCAAGCCGACGGGGTTATGGTCGAGTTCGATGAGCCCGACCTTGCCATAACGCCGGGGCAGCTTGCCGCTTTCTACGTTCGGCAGGAAAACGGCAACAGAGTCCTCGCCGGCGGTTGGATAGAGGAGGCCTTTGACTAACAGCTGATTAACGAACAAGTAAGGTTACCTAAACAGAATTTCCCGGGTTTCAGATTTGGTTTTGCATTATGGAGGCAAACGAAGACATTTTACAGTTGCTGCGGGAAAAAGCGGCGGAAGTAGCCCGAAAAGCGCACTGCGGGGTAATACTGCAGCCCGGTGCGATTGGCGACTGCATATTAACTCTGCCTTTGGTGGCATTTATGAAAGACGCCCTCGGGTTAAGCAGGGTCGATATACTCGGACATACGGAATATACGGGTATTTTGCCCGGCCGGACCTGTGCGGACGGCGTCCGCTCGATGGAGTCGCTCGAATTGCACCGGCTGTTTGCGGACGCAAATACGTTTGACCTTGCCGACCACGACCCCTTAATAAACGCTTTCGCCGAGTATGCGTGGATTGTAACCTTTCTCGGCGAACCCAACAGCGATTTCGAACAGAACCTGATCTTCACCGCCAATTGCAGCCACAGCGCAGAAGTCATAACTATATCACTAAAGCCGCCCGAGAAATCCTCTATGCACATAACCGACCATTACATACAGCAGTTCATTTCACAAAGCGGCTTGGCCCTCGAGAGCGCGCGAAATGAGCATGAGGTTGCCCTTATAAGAGCAACCGACGCGGACGCGGAGAGAGGCAGAGAGCTGTTGGAAGAAATAGACCTCGATTTTTCCAAGAAGATTATGGTAATTCAGCCCGGCAGCGGTGGAGTCCACAAGTCCTGGCACCTGGATAATTATCTGGCGTTGGCTGGCGAGCTTGGCCGACGGAATATGGATGTGATATTCCTGCTTGGGCCGGCTGAACGGGACAGATTCAGTGACCCTACAATCGAACAGATATCAAGCGCCGGAAAATGCCTTACGGATTTATCCTTAACGCACGTCCTGGGGCTTTTGAGCTGCACGGACGTATTTGTCGGCAATGACAGCGGGATTACACATCTTGCGGCCGGATTGGGAGTGCGCACATTAGCGGTTTTTGGCCCGACAAATCCGGTTGTCTATCGGCCCGTTGGGCCCGCCGTAAGCATATTTGCAAATTGTACGCAGGCTTTTTCCGAAAAACCCTCGGCAGAGCTGCAACAGAAAATTCTTGAGGTCTTGTTGACTTGATATTAAAAGAAGCATAGCCCGATAGTTTGAAAGACAGCATCGAGACAGCAGGAAAACGCAGTTTCGCCTTTCTATCGGCTGACGAGTTGACCCAGCCAGTCTATCGGATATAATATCTCGATGGGAATCGGCCGAAAGGTTTATTGAAGCAGCTATACCGGACTTTTGAATAAGGACTCTTATAAATGCAGACAAGAACCTTGGGCGAATTGGCTGAATACGTGGGCGGACGGGTTTTCGGCGATCCTAACGTGGTAATAAGGTCGGCTTCGACCCTCGGCCGGGCAGATGAAGGTGATATCAGCTTCTTGGCCAACGCCAGATACGAAAAGCAGCTATTAACCACTAAGGCCAGCGCGGTGATTGTGGGCAAAGAAACCGCCAGTACGGCGGTTCCCCTCTTGGTGGCTGAGGACCCCTACTACGCCTTTATGCAGATTATGGTGCTGCTGCATGGTCACCGAAAACACAAGAAAGTGGGAATCTCCCCTCGAGCTTCAATTTCAGACAGCGCAAAGATTGGGATGGACTGCCATATTCATGATTTTGTAACAATAGCCGATGAGGCAAGAATCGGGGATGGCTGCATAATCTACCCTGGCGTAGATATCGGCCAGGGCGTACAGGTCGGCAATGATTGCATATTCTATCCGAATGTGACAATCTACGATGGGTGTCAAGTGGGCAATCGTGTGATCATAAATGCAAACTCAACCATCGGAGAGGACGGGTTCGGCTACGCCAGTCACAAAGGCGTACACCACAAGATACCCCAGACCGGTATTGTGGTTATAGAAGACGACGTGGAAATCGGCGCCTGCTGTGGAATCGAACGAGGCACGCTGGGTGATACCATTGTAGGCCAGGGCAGCAAACTGGGTGACCTGGTTGCAATAGGTCACGGCAGTAAAATCGGCGCGCACTGTCTGCTCGTAGCGCAGGTAGGCATTGCCGGCTCGACCACCCTGGGGCATCACTGTGTGGTCGGGGGCCAGGTCGGTATTGTCGGGCATGTCACTATCGGAAACAATGTTACGATCGCCGCCCAGGCCGGGGTTATTAATAATGTTCCTGACGGGATGACCGTGTTAGGCGCACCGGCCATTGAGGCAAATCAGGGTAAGCGGGCGTACAGCATGATACAGTACCTGCCCGAGATGCGGCAGAGCATTCGCAACCTTCAAAGTCAGATCGAACAAATAGCGTCGTCTATCAAGTCTGATTTTGACAAGTCGCCCGAGCAGGACAAACCGTGATTCGGGAATTGCGGTGTGTCAAATACGCTTACAAATACCGAAAATGTGCTTGGTTTGATTGCCGGAGAAGGCAGGCTTCCGTTTCTCGTGGCGGGCGGCGCGAAAAAGGCGGGGTTGAAAGTGGTTTGTGTCGGTCTGGCGGGTATCGCAGAACCGCGTCTGGCCGATGAGGTTGATGTTTTTTACGAAGTTGCGGTCGCCCGGCCCGGCAGTTGGATGCGCAAGTTAAAAAGGCACGGCGTAACCAGAACGATAATGGTCGGCCGAGTTGCGAAGGGACGCATTTTCACGCCCTTGCGCATCCTCCGGTACATGCCCGACTGGCGGGCGATAAAAATATGGTACTGGCGGCTGCGCGGTGAGAACAAGCAAAATGACATGGTGCTTAACGCCCTGGCGGATGAGCTGGCTGCCGGCGGCATAGTATTGGAGAACTCGACGATGTATTGCACGGAGCATCTGGCAACTGCAGGGGTTATGACCAGGCATCCCCCGAGCCTGTCTGTCAAAGGGGACATTGATTTTGGCTGGCAGATAGTCAAGAAGCTCGGCCAGCTCGATATAGGCCAGGCGATTGCGGTTAAAGAAAAGGAGGTTATCGCCGTGGAGGCGATAGAAGGAACGGCCAAGATGATTGAGCGGGCTGGCCAGTTTTGTAAATCCGGCGGCTGGACGCTCATCAAAGCCTCGAAGCCGAACCAGGACGAACGATTCGACGTGCCGTGCGTGGGGCCTGATACTATTCGAAGCCTGGCCGCAAACAGGGGCAAATGGCTCATTGTCGAAGCGGAAAAGACAATAATTATCGACAAACCTGAGACAATAAGGCTTGCCGACCAACTCGGCATCGGAATTATGGGTGTTAAGTTTCCGCAGGAGAACTCGGGCAAAGAACCCGAGCAGTGATTTCGCTTAGTGACAGGCAAGGCTTTATGTGTGAATTCCCCTTCCAGCTCACTGTTAAACCTGCGTCTGCAGACAGCCTGCCTCAGACTGTTATGTGTACGGGTTTGCTTCGCACTTTAAGCGGAAAGCGAAAGGTTTTTGATGCGGTCTGGGACCAAAAACCCGTCATCGTCAAGGTTTTCACCGACCCAATCAAGGCAAAGTACCACATGAAAAGAGAGTGGCGGGGACTTAAGCTGCTGCAGGAGAGACGGTTGAATTCTCCGGCTCCGCTGTTTTTCGGCAAGGCGAAAGGGTATGGCTGGGTGGTGGTGACGCAAAAGATCACAGACGCGCCCAACGTCAGAGAAATCTGGGACAACACCACCGACCCCGGTCAGAGGTGTGAACTGTTGTGCCGGGTAAGCCGGGAATTGGCCATACAACACAGCAAAGGCGTCCTCCAGAAGGATTTGCATTTAGGTAATTTTCTAATACAGAAGGAGACACTGTTTACTCTCGACCCGAGTGAGATGCGATTTCTTCCCGGCAAGGTCAGCAAGAAAGAGGCTATCGACCAACTGGCTTTGTTGGCTTCAAACACGCTTTACGAAGATACTGACACCGTAGCAAGTGTTCGTGAAGAATATTCTCGTACACGTTCGTGGAAGTTCGACGGGTCTGGCACAGCCCTGTTCTTTAAGAGGCTGGTTCGACATCAACAAGATGGAATAAGAAACGGGCTGGAAAAGTGCTTGCGCACAAGCAGGAAATATCAGAGAATTAAAGGACGCGGGTACTGTGGAGCGGCGGCCAGAGACTTCTTTGAAAGAACAAATTTCCGGGACTTTGTGGAGAATATCGACACACTGATGCAAAACGGTAAAGTGCTAAAGAATGGAAATACATGTTTCGTCTCGCGTATCAATTTGGCTGGCAAAGATGTCGTCGTCAAGAGGTACAACCACAAAGGTATTATACATTCGGTTCGTCATACCATAAGGAGGTCGCGCGCTCGTCGCTGCTGGTTGCACGCACACCGGCTCGAGATGCTGAATATAGCTACGCCGAAACCTCTTGCGTATATCGAAAGCCTGAGGGGAATACTCGTCTGGAGCTCGTATTTCATAAGCGAATATGTCGAGGGAAGAAAGCTTTGCGATTTCCTAAGAGGTAACAGCGCCGGCCAAGACCTGCGTTCAAAGGTATCTCAGCAGCTTCGGGAACTGCTCGATAACCTCGGCAAGCATCACATCACCCACGGTGATTTAAAGCATACAAATATACTGCTGACAGGCAACGGTCCCGTTCTGACCGACCTCGATGGGATGAAGGTCCACAGATTAGGCTGCATGTGCAGGCGCAGACATCAAAAAGACCTGGAGCGTTTTATGAATAGAGGACTCAGTAGGTATGCCTCCGTTTGATTATTTGGTGGTAGGCTGTGGAATGTTCGGTGCTGTTTTTGCTCAGCAGATGAACGAACACAGAAAGAAAGTACTCGTTATAGAAAAACGCTCGCACATTGGGGGGAATTGTTACACCGAAAATGTCGAAGGTATAAACGTTCACAAATACGGTCCCCACATATTTCACACGAGCGATGAAAAAGTCTGGCAGTATGTCAACCGATTCTGCGAGTTTAACCACTTCGTGAATCGCCCCAAAGTAATACATAAGGGGAAACTATATTCTTTTCCCATCAATCTGATGACTCTCTATCAGCTTTGGAACGTTAAGACGCCGGAGGAGGCACAGGAAAAACTCAGAAAGGTTGTCACTGCAAACAACAAGCCAAAAGACTTGGAGCAGTGGGTACTTTCACAGGTCGGCGAAGAAATTTATGAAATATTCTTTAAAGGCTATACCAGAAAGCAATGGGGAAGGGACTCAAAGGAGCTGCCGGCAAGCATCATAAAGAGGGTCCCGCTTAGGCTGACCTTCAACGATAACTACTACGACGACAAGTACCAGGGTATTCCCACTGGCGGCTACACAAAGATGTTTGAGCGGATGCTGGAGGGGATTGAGGTAAGGCTGAATACAGATTATTTCGCGGATAAAGCGTACTGGGACTCAGTTACCTCGGCGATTGTCTACACAGGCAAGATAGACGAGTATTTCGATTACAAGTTTGGAGAATTAGAGTATAGAGGTTTGAGGTTCGAAACAAAAGTGCTTGACGGAGACTATCAGGGCAATGCGGTGATTAATTATACCGAAGAAGAGGTCCCTTACACACGGGTAATCGAACACAAGCATTTTGAGTTCAAGAATCACAACAAGACGGTAGTAACCTGGGAATACCCCGACCGCTGCGACAAGAACAAGACTCCATACTACCCTGTGAACGACAATAGCAACAACCGGGTTTATTCTATTTACAAGGCAGAATCCGAAAAACACAAGAGACTTGTGCTTGGGGGACGTTTGGCTACCTACCGGTATCTGGACATGGATGAGGTCATAGGCACAGCACTTACAGCTGCCGAAAAAACTGATGTGTAGGGCCGCCTCCGTTCAGCGGTTTTTTGCGGGTTTGTATTTAGATCAGCGTGGACCAAATTTTCTAACTATTGCCGCTCTTGCCCAATGAGCCAGTGACTTAGTGTTAGGATACATTTGAAAGGATTGACGAAGAAGTTCACACGCCTGACCAGGCAATCCTTCGCTGAGCGCCCAGCGGCCGGCCCGGTAACTCTCCTGGCCAAGTCGTCTCATGGCAATGCTCTTGGGGATTACGTCTTTTCCGCCGCTGTTGTAGTAGAAGTCGCTGAGCATATCAAATTCGGTTTTTCGGTTGACGAATGAATCCTGAGAGGTGTTGCTGGAATGGCGGCGTCTCTTGAACGTCGGCTCATCCAGGGCAATAAAACGGTATTTAAGAGATATTTTAAGTTCCAACTTGTAGTCATAGCACGCTTTCAACGAAGTATCGAAGCCCCCCGCTTCCTCCAGTACCCTTTTAGGAAACATTGAGCCATTCGGATGCACAATGATGTCCTCAAACAAATGGCGGGTAATGTAGCCGCTGTACAGTTTTCTCTTGCTTTGGCCGCCGATTTTCCCGTGCTCGTCAATTCTAAAGTAATTACCGTAAACGACAACATCCCCCGCTTCGTTATTCATGACGTTGACCATGCGTTCAATGGCGTCCGGAACAAGCAGGTCATCGGAATGAACGAATGATATGTATCCGCCTTGGGCAAGTTCGATAAGTCTGTTGCAGGTAGCCGGCTCACCTCGATTTTCGTGCCAATAGTACCTGACGTCGTAGCCGGAGTTCTTAACCATCTCTTCGGTGCCGTCCGTCGAGCCATCATCAGCAATCACGACTTCATAGTCCTTGTACGTTTGGGCAAAAACGCTGTCAAGAGTCTCGCGCAGATACCCTTTGCGGTTATAGGTGGGTATACAAATACTTACTGTCGGCATGAAACCTGTTCCTTTAGTTGTCCCGATTAGTTTACTTACAAGATTTCGGCCCAAGGGGCCTCGTAGGTCCCCTTATTGACCAGGTCCAACACATATTGAGCAATCTTCACACAATTAAACTCGCGATGAGCCTTCTCCATTCCGGCCTTTGCTATTCTCTGACGCTCATCATCGTGCTTCAAGTACCAGTCGGCAAGTTCAAAAAAGTCGTCCGAATCGTCGAAGTATCTGAGGTGGACGCCATCCTCAAAAAGCAGGTCGGTGTCAGGGACTCTTTTGGCCAGTACAAACGCGCCGCAAGAAAGGCAATTAATCAAGCGGTCCGAATGATAGAGTCTGACGTCGTTGACTATGTTTATACTGAGCGCTATTTTTGCGCCGCTGATGGCGTAAGAAGTTTCGATACCTTCGACCCTCGGATTTCCAAAGCACCCGTACATTTTCGCGTTGGGCATTTTTGACAGTCTGCGTAATAGATTATACCTGTCGATATCGCGGCCAGCCTCAAGACCAAGCCGGCGGTGTTCAGCTTTGCCTGTGAAGACAATGTCGATTTTCCATTCCTCTCCGACTTCGTAGGGGCGCTGAATGTCCGGGTCGCAGGGATTAGGAACAAAGGCACAGAGGGGCACACCGGCCTCCTTATAAGTCCGCAGGAACCGTCCGGCATTTGAAGCCACTACTATGTCCATCTGTTTCGCGATGGCCAGACGACCGTGATTCTTTTCGGGAAACGGGTCATTGTCGCGACCAACAAAAACAGCGTCAGGAGCCACGCTTCGCATGGTGGCAATGGTTTTATCGTTCAGGTATTTCATACCGCCGAGGAAAACGACGTGGGGGTGATACACCTTAATCTGCTCCAAGAGAATGTCGTCGGCTCTCTTTCTTACAAAGCCCGGCATAAATCGTCTGAAGTGAACACCGGAAAAGGGGTTGAATTGAGTAAGTATGTTTCGGTAGCTGAACCGCTGCACATCATGGCCAAGCCTGATAAAGCCTTTGGGCCAGCGTCGGCGCTCAACCCTGATGGATTCTGGCGATTCGTCCTTGAAATCCGCTATTACAAATATTCGTTTCAATTTTTGCATCACACATCCAGAACTGAAAAAGGCCGGCTCTTTAGTGTGAGCCAGCAAGGGCAATTTTACAAATTCTTATTGCCTGAACAATATGTCAACGGTCCGTCTAATCCGCTTTATGTTTATCCGGCACCGTCCGAACAAGCAGTAGCTTCTATATTTATACGACGTCATAAACTCCTCCAATTCCTCCAAAGAAGTGTTCAACTGCCTGTATCTCGCGGGGGTGCATTCTACAATTACGGGCGGTAGATTGTTTCTGTGCTTTTTGAAAAAACCTGAAGCTCCTTTGAGAACGGGTATCTCGAAGCCCTCCACATCTATCTTTATGAGAGAGATGTGGTCAAGTCTTTTGCTTTCTATATATTCATCCAGCCTCACAACCGGCACTTGGACTGCGCGGCCGGTAAAGCCTTCAGGTATAAAACCTGGCACCATTGAACTTGCACCGATGGCTGGCGGCTCCGTAGCATTCATATATGCGTTGCCGCTATGTTCACCCAAGGCAAAACTGTTTACAACAATGTTATAATCAGCATTCAATTCCGTGATTCTCAACAGGTATTGAAAGTAAGCGGGCACGGGTTCGAAACTATGCACGAAACCACTCTTACCAACAAAACCGGCACCTACGGCGGAGATGTAGCCAATATTTGCACCTATATCGATGAAACAGCCTCCTTGTTTGAGATATTTCTTCATCGCCTCTTTTATAGGAAATCCATACCAGTCATAGTACATTCTGTTTATGTGAGCGCCGAGCGAAGGGTCGAGTACAAACCTGACTCCATTCACATCTTTTTCCGTTATGGAATTCAACGGGCGGCCGCTTTTATATTTGTGGAGGCACCACTTCCTCTTTATGTACAGGACGGGGTGCGTTACAACTGAAATATGCGACATAGCTTGTTTACCTGCCTTCGAAATAAGGTATAAAAAGCATTGTCTTTCTCATACTCACAGTCTACCCAATTTCTCAAGATTTTAATGTCACGGTTATAACCGGCGACAGAGGCTTGGGCATCTGCCAGTGAGGCATCTTATCACGTTTTTTGCCTAACAACAAGGCTTTCAACAGATATTTGTAATGTTTGCGATCAAAAAGATGATACGCCATGGCTCTCCTTAGCAGCAGAATGGCTGCTTGTTTATGGCCGAGCTGGCAGTGCTTTCTGGCAAGTTTTCGATACATCATGCTGATTTTGCGTTTGGCTGTTCGGGCGGGGACAATCTTGTCGCCTCCGAGATGAAAATAGAACCGCTCCAGAATAAGCGCAACATTCGGCGAAAGATTATCTGCGGCAATACGAGCCATGCTGTCAGACATAACCCTTCTTGTAACCGAAACCTGCGGCACACATAGAAACGGGGTCCTGGCAGAGAGTCGCACCAGGAAATCAAGGTCCTCCGTGTCTTTCAAGAACTCGTCGAAGAAAAAACCTGCAAGAACAGCCGTTCGGTATAGGGTGGCGGACGGCAAAATGGTCGGCATTCTGCCGAAAAAGTCTTTAGTCAACCATCCCGACATATAACGGTCCCTGAGGAATCCATCTGCCTGTTTACCGTCCGGATATGTGTCCCGGAATAATGAATAAGCCATTCCATATTCCGGTTTTTGATCCAGTTGTTCCACCATCGTTTTCAAATAGTCCGGCGGGAACAAATCATCATCGTCCAAAAGGGCAACATATTCCCCGGTGCAATTAGTGAGTCCGAAATTGCGTGCACTGGAAAGGCCGCCATTGTCCTTACGAAAATACCGCACTCTCTTGTCAGAGATTCGCTGAATTACGGAAGCGGTATCATCGTCCGAACCATCATCAACCACAAGAACCTCAAAATCCGCAATACTTTGATTCAAAACGCTTGCGAGCGCCCCTCTTAACAATCTGCTTCGGTTATAGGTCGGTATAATCACACTAACTTTTGGCATTTCCAACTCCCCTGGAGGGCTCAACATATCCAAAAGGCCCCCGGTTCAGCCGGCTACGTTCCAAAGCTCCGAGGAATCAGCCGCTTTCTTCCCCTTACTTACACCTTTCTCCTTCTGATTTTAAGCGCCGATTTGAGGCGTTTTTCCAACTTGTGAAACAATTTCCGCCGTCGATAGGGCGACCACGGACTAAGGGCTGTTCTTAGAGCCTTTATCAGGCGCGGGTCCGCCCCTGCGGCGACAAGCGTCCTGTAGTTTTCCTCGGCAAAAGCCCGCGTGTGAATATCATCTACACGTAAATTTCGCACATCAGAATAGCGCAACTTGCCTCTGAATGCCAGGCAGCGTTCAAGCACACCGGCAGCTTCAAGATTTAACATCGTCCGCACGCATTTCTCACAAATGCCGCAATTATATCGTCCGAGGCGATTTTCCCAGCACACACGAATGTTATCGAGCGCAACCTGCGACTTCCCGACCTGCCACAGAATCTTCTCCACACGGCCGGCTTCACATCCGTCGTGAACAATATCCATAGATTCGGTCGCCCAAAGGGGATCCGTAAGAGGATGAGAGCCCCTTGGAAACAGGTTTTCGTAGGTATGATCAGCCGCTATGTAGATTCTTCGCAAGAGGGTATCAATGCCAAGCGCTACACTTATCATAGCCGTACCATGATACGTGCGCCAATCAATGATATCGTCGCTGAATTGCCGGAGATTGGTAGCAACCGGCACGACCTCCTTTTTGTACTCTCGCGCGGTTGCCTGCACACCCGCCAAAGCCATGTCAAACAAATTCGAGTCGTCCAACCTGATGTCGAAACCATGCACAAAAATCAGATGCGATATCTTATCTGACAACGGCAATTCTGAGTTTTCATTTTTCAGCAAGGTATAGAATGAGTCAACGCCGCCGGAGAAAAACATACCGACACGCTGTCCGCTTTGGTTACTCTCGCTGTATCCGGCGGACTCGATTTCCACCGGCTTATACGCGGGCCACCATTTGGTCATGATTTCCATAAACTTCTGCGCTCCCTCGCGCATCTTTCTCGATACCGCGCCCTCGACCCGCAGGGTCCGGCCAAGACACATCGCCGGAAGTATCATGGCGGCAACAAACGCGTTGGCTGCGGTGGAGATTTTATCGTGATAGTGCGCAGGGTAGCGAAACCACACCGGAAAGTTCTCAAGGCGATGGTCGTCACTGTGTACGGTTGCGCACAGTTCTGCTCCCAAATCTGTTATCCTGCGCTCAATATTGTCAACTATAATCATAACACTTACAGTTTGGAAATCACCTGAGGTGAAAGACCCTCACCGAATCATAGACGCGAGACAAAGGTAACCTTTGTCCAGCCTTTTAGACTCTGTTCGTAAACACCCTCCAGTTTTCCATAGGAGGTCCGGTATGCGAAGACCGGCTTATCCAACATCGCGGCAAGGAGCATTGTATGCAGACGGTCCGTGTGGACCTCCTTGGAGCAACGTACCGTCTCGACAAAGCTGTCAAAGTCGAGGTGGGAAACGTCTACTTCATTCAACGGCAGCTTTGAATCGGCGAGTTTGCGAGCGATGTCGACTTTCCTTCGGCGGGCGCGCTTTTTGAACCAATGGGTTAATTTCTTAAAAGTTCCTTTGGGAAGCACCGCTCGAAGAGCCTTTACCCACTCGCCCGGTATACCGGTATTCATCTCGTGGTCACGTCTGAAAGCGGCCAGGACATATTCATTCGCAACCGCAGATTTTTGAGCATCAAGCCATTCCGAGTCGCGAAGGTATAAAGCGGGGTCGTGAGACAGCCCTATCTTAATGCTCTTCCTGAGCCGAGCTTTTCTGAGATTCATAAAACTATCAGGATCACGGGCAAACAGCGCCACACCCGGGCTGGCAGAACGGTTGAATGTGCCAACCCAGTCGGTATATCCCAACCGGAACGTGGCGGGGCCCACAACAAGTTCGGCTCCAAAAAAAGTATGCAGGGATTCACTGATGCAAGCCATAACCTGCGGATACATCGTCGGACATCCACCCGGATATAGAATAACGTCCGCTTCACAAGGCTCAGCCGTGGTATGAATACCCAAATCGGACAGCAGTTTAAGTGTACCTTTTCGAATCAATAGGTCGCCACCATTGCCGGGATACAGACTACAATAAACAAGTCGGTTCTTACGCGACAGGAGAAACCGAATGTATGGGTCAGAATCATTTAGCATAGATAGCAATCACGATTTCGCTGGCGTTACCTTTTCCTTATGATTTTCACCAATACCGGCTGTCCTTGGTCTTTTGGACAACCACTTCAATGAAGGCCTCGGCTTTGCCTCTCGTCTGATCCTCATTTTTTCTGGAGTAATCGTAGTTCGTGTCGACCAATTCAATCCTGACTATTTTAGAACCCTCCAATTCATTTAACAAGTCGGTTATATTGACCGATTTATCACACCAGGATTCTTTCTTTTGAATTGTAAAGGTCCACTTGTGGTCGGGATTGAATCTCGATGGAAAGCTGCCCTGCTCATATAAATCCTCATCTGGCACTGTAATGACCAAATAGCCCCCCTCTTTTACAAGCGCAAACCAGTTCTTTAACGCGACTGCCGGGTCATTCATATGTTCCAGACAGTTGGAGCTATAAACAAAATCGTAACTTGCCTCCGGTCTACAGCAGTTTATGTACTGCGCGTCCCCGTCGACAAAGTCAAAAGGTTCTACAGAGGTAATTTTCCTAAACACCCTTTTGTTCAGAATATCTCTGCCGCAGCCGATATCGATACCTTTGCCGACAAATACCCTCTCTCTGAAAAGATAAGAATGTTTTCTCCTTTTGTTGGCCTTTTTCGTTTCCCGTGTCATCTTTACACGCTCACTCTGTTGCTTTCAGGTCGATATAGTTATTTACTCTATACCGATATGCATTGTAGCTTGACGGCTTAACATAGTTCAAGATATTGCTTTGCAGGCCCAATGCTGCAGACAGAGAAGCCGCCCCGGAATGCAGCAAATATCTATTCTCGGCGGAAAACAACACGTCTGCAAGCTCCTCAATCTTGCCGACGTTGTAAAAAGCCGGCTCAAAAACACCGATTATCTTCCCCTCAAGTTCGTTTCTAACAGGCGAATCTCCATGTGTTAGCAGGACGAAGTCGCGCACGTTGTCTTTGAGAAATGCAACAAACCTCTCGTGAAACTCAGCTTCATAGTAGCCGTTGGCTCTTCCTGTAGGGCCAAAAGAGGCGTCAACAACGTTCTTTCCGTCTATCTGTTCTACCTTTTGAGGCTGGTAATAGGTTTTGGGAAGCCCGTTACCCTTTAAACGAAACAATTTCTGCACATAGTCATCAATGACAATGCCTTCTTCCAACGGATTATGGATGAACCATCCCCTCTCATTCGTAAATTGGATGTAAGGATTAATCTCCCATACAAACTCACGAATTGCTCTGCTGCGAAAGATTGACTTGTTCGAAACAAAGGTTCTTATGCCTTTTTGTTTCCACAACAATTCAGGCAGGGAAGAATAGGCCAAGTGGTCTCCCAAGCCGCCGAAAGGTATCTGAATTACCAGTCTTTTTTCTCTCTCGGCTTTTCCTGCTATATCTTTATCCGGAATAGGATGCCGTGGCTTTGTGAGACCGACGCTGATTTTGTAGTATTTTCTTATAAGCCTGGAATACCAGTTATACCTTGGCCTCATTTTCCAGTCTTCACTCAATACCGGCATTCGAACAAGCCTCCTCGGCAATCTCAGGAGCTGCGGTCTTTAACTGTCTTAGGTCTTTACAAGTCTAAAACTCTCCCTGCCGCAGTGGGTCTGGGCTGGTTTACATGCAGAAACGAAATCGATATCCAGTCTGTAACCTTGTTTATACTTTTCGGCCAAAGTTTCGACGGTGTATTCAGCACAGTCGTCCCATGTATTATACGTCGAGGTATTGACCATATTTACCTGTATTGCCGCGGCGCATTGCTTTTGAAAATAAAGAAAAGCCGGCAGTCGGTCGCTGTGGTTCTGGCACCAGCGGCAGTTCCACGATTCAAGCGTGTTGGGACTGAAGAAATAGCCGAACGACTTCAGGATACGACGAGTGGATATTATCCCCCCCAACAGCCCAATCAAACCGGAGGCCGGCGAGAACAGTTTTCTTACGACCGGATTACCGTTGGGCACGCTCTCTATTATTCGTTTTACCAATGCGGTGGGATAAATAGTCGCACATAGTTCAAAAGGATACCGCGCGGCCGGTGTACGGCCTCGCATCCAGTCAATGCTGTAGACGGTCTGCCCCCCCACAACTAACTGATTAACGACATCGCCGCCGGCTTTTATTCTTTCCGGGCCCAACCTGAGCGAGAAGCCGAAGATGTCTCGCCCGAATCCCGCAAAACATTCTTCAACCAGGTCAATGTCCACCGAATCAAAATAAACCACATCATCCACACCGAACAAAATATACTCTGTGCTGACCTGCCCCAGCAGTCGCAGAAAATCACTGAAAAAGTCGTTCTCTTTTATCACTACGCAACTTGCGTATTTCCCGAAGACCTGCTCGTATTGCTTGTCGAACAGCTCGACCTTCTGCAATATGTACGTCTGAATAAACTCAGCAGGAAAGTATCGGTACAAACTCTGTAGATATGCCTCCAGTTGCAGGGGGCGATTTCTGGTAAATACGATGTTACTTATTATTTTCATGTCTCACTGATGCAAATAATCATCCATAAGCATGCTCCGAGCCGGCTCACACGGCGCCATCTATCAACCAGTGCATTGTGCCTTCTAAGCGTCCCCCTGACTGCTCGGCGTCTTGCCGCCACTGCAACCTGGACAAAATGTACACCACGGCGGCTCGTCATCCCGGACCCAAACCCAGATTACCCTCGCTGTGCCGTACAGATCGCGATACCGCCTTCTTGGGCTCGATAGTTCGTATTCGCTCGTACACTTGCCCTTTCCGCAGAAGCTGTTCGAAGTACTCGATGGTATTTCTTAGGCCTTCCTCCAGGGACACCACGGGCTGCCAGTTGAGCTGAGTCCTGGCCAGTGTGATATCCGGGCAACGCTGGACAGGGTCATCGGAGGGTAAAGGCTTATAGTCGAGTTTTGAACGTGAGCCCGTCAGAGTAATGATTGTCTCAGCCAGCTCCGAAATACTTATCTCGACCGGGTTGCCGAGATTTACCGGACCGGTAAAATCATCCGGCGAATCCATAAACCGAATTACGGCTCCAATCATGTCGTCAACGTAGCAAAACGAACGCGTCTGTTTGCCGGTCCCGTAGATAGTAATCGGCTCATTCCGAAGCGCCTGAATTATGAAATTCGACACAACCCGACCGTCGGAAGGATGCATTCGAGGACCGTACGTGTTAAAAATACGAGCCACCTTTATTTTTAGGCGGTGCTGCCGATAATAATCAAAAAACAGCGTTTCGGCACAACGTTTCCCTTCATCGTAACATGAACGCGAGCCGATGCAATTTACATGCCCCCAATAGCTTTCGGGCTGCGGATGAACCTTGGGATCCCCGTAAACCTCGCTTGTTGAGGCCTGAAATATCTTCGCCTTTACCCTTTTGGCCAGGCCCAACATATTGATAGCCCCGTGCACGCTGGTCTTTGTCGTTTGCACGGGGTCGAACTGATAGTGCACCGGCGAGGCCGGGCAGGCCAGGTTGTATATCTCATCCACCTCGACATAAAGGGGAAAGGTAACGTCATGTCGCATAGCTTCAAAACAAGGAGTACCAAAAAGATGGACTATGTTGCTCTTCCTGCCGGTGAAGTAGTTGTCCACACAAAGCACATCATGCCCCATGTTCAGCAGTCTTTCGCAAAGATGTGAGCCAAGAAACCCCGCTCCGCCGGTTACCAAAACTCTTCTCATAATTCACCTCGGGCCCCTTTCATCCTTGCCGATAGCGCCGCGCGAGCCGACGCCCACTTTTAAAGTGTATGAAAGACGGCCGTTCTATCGAACAGACGGTTAGGAGACGTCTTAAGCGCCTCAGCAAGACTCCAACATTGTAGCCTTCGACATCCACAACCGTCATTCCATTTGAATTATACAATGCCTGACAGCGCAGTCAATAAATTCCCATTGTTGTACCGATTAAGATTGACGTGGGCCAGGTACAAACCTATACTGCGGTTCCGCCGGTAAGGACGTAGATTGTTGTTGAGGGCAATATGATGACGGAAAAGGAAACACCGCGCGTAAGCATTTGCATCCCGCATTGGCAAGTTCTGGAGTTAGCCACGCTCTGTCTTCGCGCAATTCGAAAATACACGCCAAGAATTCCAATCGAGGTCATTGTAGTGGACAATGGCTCCGAGGATGAATCATTAGACTACCTGCGGAGCCTTTCCTGGATAAGGCTTATCGAACGCGGCAAACAAACACCGGACTTCTGGGTGAAAGCATTTGTTACGGCGCTCGACGTAGGCTTTGAGAACAGCCGCGGCGAGTACTTCATTATTATGCACACCGACACTATCGTTAAACGTCCGGACTGGCTGGAGCGCTTGGTGGTGCCGCTCGATGCTGACCCGCGGTGCGCGGCAGCAGGGGCCTGGAAACTCGAATTGCGACATCCCCTGTACGAGTTCACAAAGAAGATTACCGACACGAAGAAGGCCAGGCTATGGTTTCGCCGGACCTTTCTGGGCGACGCCGGTGCAAGACAACTAAAACGCGAGTTGTGTCCGCGCGACTACTGCGCAATCTACCGAGCCGAGCCAATCCGGCAATTCGGACTGCACTTCAACGCTGAGGACCGGTGGCCTGGTTACACCGCCGGAGAACAGATGTATTATCAACTCAAAGAAAAAGGCTATAGAGCCGAAGTGGTTGACACCGCTGAGATGATGCAGTATATGGTCCACCTTGCGCATGCCACGGCGGGCCTGCGACCCAAACAGAGACATCTAAACCACCCGCGGGCCCAGAGAAAAGCCGAGCGAAAACTGCGGCGCCTTTTCGACTCGGATCTGGCAAGAGAATTGATGAACGACGCCGCCCTCGACCGGTGAGCCGATAGCAGCATTAGGCAACCAACGCCGGGTGCAATTCAACAGGACCCTATCTGTTTCCATACATTGATTCATAGTACTTCTGATAGTCGCCCGAGACGACGTTGGCAAGCCACTGTTTGTTCTGCAGGTACCAGTCGATGGTCTTGTTTATGCCCTGCTCAAAACTGACCGATGGGCGCCAATTCAGCCGGCTGATTATCTTGCCTGCGTCAATAGCGTAACGTCTGTCGTGCCCGGGCCTGTCGGTTACGTGCCTGATAAGCGACCTTGGTTTGCCCAGCCGATTGAGGACTAACTCGACAACTTCAAGGTTTGCTTTCTCGTTACATCCGCCTATATTGTAGATTTCACGTGGTGGCGCTTCGGTCAGGACCTGCCACACAGCGGTGCAGTGGTCGTACACGTACAGCCAATCGCGCACGTACAGGCCGTCGCCGTAAATCGGCAGCTCTTTGTCGTTCAGAGCATTATTAATCATCAGCGGAATCAGCTTCTCGGGGAACTGGTAAGGGCCGTAGTTGTTGGAGCACCTGGTGATGTTGTATCTGACGCCCCAGGTATGCCCGAAGGCCTTGACAAGGTGGTCCGCCGCCGCCTTGCTCGCCGAATACGGAGAATTCGGGCTCAGCGGAGTCTGCTCGGTGAATTTGCCCTCGGGGCCGAGCGCACCATACACTTCGTCTGTCGAAATCTGGATGAACCGCTCCAGTTTTTTGTCACGCGCCGCCTGCAGCAGAGTTAGTGTACCCGTGACATTGGTTTCGATAAAGACCTTGGGGCCTGTAATCGAACGGTCCACGTGGGTCTCGGCGGCAAAATTAACAATGACATCTATTCGGTGCTCGTCGATGATTTTTTCTATCAGCGCACCGTCGCAGATGTCGCCTTTGATGAATCTGTGGCTTGAGTGATTTTCGAAGCCGGCCAGGTTCTCGAGATTGCCGGCATAGGTGAGTTTGTCGAGATTGACCACAAAACAATCAGGATGCTCCGTAAGCACCATTCGAACGAAATTGCTTCCTATGAAACCCGCACCGCCCGTAACGAGAAGCCTGCTCATAATTGCCTCAAAAAACGCTCCAGCGGGCCTTGCCACGGCTCTACGGGCTTGCCGAGCAAGGCCTTGATTTTACCACAGTCGAAACGGCTGTTTAACGGCCTGGCAGCCGCAGTTACATAATCGCTGCTCTTGCACGGCGCCACGTCAACATCCATCGAGAGCTTCTCAGCTATGAACTTCGCCATTTCATACCGGCTGACATAGCCGTCGCTTGCAAAATGAAACACGCCTTCGGGCCTGCTCGCCAGCAATTCACAGATCGTCCCGGCCGCCTCGGTTGTGGCTGTCGGCGAGCCTACCTGGTCGTCCACAACCTTTAAGATTTTGTTCTCTTTCGCACGCCCTGCCAGCTTGATCACAAAATTCCTCCCGTGCAAACCATAAGTCCATTCGACACGAATTATACAATGACGGCAGCCTGTTTCAACCAAAAGCCGCTCGCCGGCCAGTTTGCTTTTGCCGTAGGTATTTATCGGGTTTGGCGCGTCGGTCTCGACATAAGGTCTCTCCGACCGCCCGTCAAAAACAAAATCCGTGCTTATATGCAAAACCCATACGCCGGCCTCTTTTGCAAGAGCGCCCAGCCACCCTACCGCTTCGGCATTGACCCTGTATGCCAGTTCCGCCTGGCTTTCGGCGCCATCAACATCGGTATAGGCCGCGCAATTGACAACGATTGAGGCATCTGCGATGACCTGCCGGAGCTGCTGATAGTTAGTGATATCGAAATCGGGCAGGTCAAGTATTTTTGTATCAAAAGACAGTTGACATGCTCCAGCCAAATCGGAGCCGAGCATCCCCCTGCCGCCCAAAATAATGACCTTCTCGTCAGCCATTCTCGCAAGCCCGGTCGCAGCAGATGTCACTGTCGTGAGGCTTCGTGCGAAACTCGCCCGCGACATCACCGACTCCATGCACGGCCGCCTTGTCAGTCAGCCCCATCCAACTGCGGACACTCAACGCTCCATCCGAAACAATTGTCCTTAACCCTGCCGCTCTTTCCATCATTCGGGCGGTTCCTTTATGACCAGCTCATTAGCTCTATTAAGTGATGAAAACGTCCCGGCATCGGTCCACCAGCCATCGAGGATGTCGTACTCCAGTTGACCCGTTTCTATGTAAGCGTTGTTGACATCCGTGATTTCAAGCTCGCCGCGAGCAGACGGCTTGAGCGTGCGTATGATATCAAAGACACCACAGTCATAAAAATATATGCCCGTCACGACATAATTCGATTTCGGCTTTTTCGGCTTCTCCTCGATGCTGATAACCTTCCCGCCGGAAACCTCGGCGACCCCAAAACGCTGGGGGTCCGTAACCTCCCTGAGCAGCACCCTTGCACCGGCTTCCTGCGAGATGAATTTTTCCGCATAACCTTTGAGACTTGCCCGGAAGATGTTGTCGCCGAGAATTACGGCCAGGGCCTGCCCGGCAGAAAAATTTTCCGCCAGACCGAGCGCCTGGGCAATTCCACCCGCTTCATCCTGGACCTTGTACGTGAACTCGCAGCCAAATTCTCTGCCCGAACCGAGGAGGCTGACCACGTCGCCCATATGTTCAACGCCCGTGACAACCAGTATCTGCTTGATGCCCGCCGACGTCAGTTTCTCAACAGGGTAATAAATCATCGGTTTTTCACCGACGGGAAGCAAATGCTTGTTTGTAACCTTAGTCAACGGCTTAAGACGCGAGCCTGTACCTCCGGCAAGCACAACACCTTTGAGCGCCACAACTGCCCCCTTTCCAAAATGAAATCCCGATTCATATCAGTCCGAAGCTGCACTTAGAACTGCCTCAGAAAACGCAAATCGTTTTCAAAAAACAGTCGAATATCCGCAATTCCGTACTTTCTCATCGCAAGCCGTTCGATACCGAATCCAAAAGCCCAGCCGGTATACTTCTCGCTGTCTATTCCGACGGCATCGAAGACATTCGGGTCAACCATTCCACAGCCGCCCATCTCTATCCAGTTTTCTTTGCCGGTCTTGTCGGCCAGCAGCAAATCCACTTCGGCGCTCGGCTCTGTAAAGGGAAAGAAGCTCGGTCGGAACCGCCACCTCGTTCCAGGGCCCAGAAAGGCCCGGATAAACTGGTCAATCGTGGTTTTCATATCCACCATAGTAACGCCTTCGTCAACAACGAGGGCTTCGAGCTGATGGAACATATACATGTGGGTCGCATCGACGGTATCCGGCCGATAAACCCTGCCGGGCGCGACCACGCGAATCGGCGGCCTCGTGCGCTCCATAACCCGGATTTGAATCGTGGATGTCTGGCTGCGCAAAAGCAGGTTCTCGTCGATATAGAAATTGTCCAGCGGGTCTCTGGCCGGATGCTCCGGGGGAATATTCAGCGCGACGAAGTTGTGCCACTCGTCCTCAACTTCGGGTCCGTAGGCCACAGCAAAGCCCATCCGGCCGAATATCTCCAGCAATTCGTTTATAGTCTGTGTGATAACATGAGGCTTGCCGATGTTCGGACGGATACCCGGCAGAGTAACGTCTACAAACTGCTGCGACTTTTCCTGCTCCGACCGCGAAAGAGATTCCTTCAGTCGCTCAAAGGCTGCGCCGACCTCTTTCTTAATCTTGTTTGCAACTTGGCCCGCCCGGGGCCTCTGCTCCGGCGGAAATCCGCTTATCCTGCTGAGCATCTGAGTGATTTGCCCCTTTCGAGCGAGGTACTTTATGCGAAACTCTTCCAGCGACGCCAGGTCACTAACCCTGCTCAAATGCTCAAGGGCGCTTTTGCCAATCTTCTCAAATTGCTCAAGCATTAAAACTCCCATTTGGGGCTGGCAGAGCGATTTGCCGGTTATGTTACTTAAGGGCGGCTCTGGCGGCCTCAACGACGGCCTCGAACCCGGCCGGGTCGGCTATGGCAATTTCGCTCAGCATCTTACGGTTCAGTTGAATGTTGGCCTTCTTGCAGCCGTCGATGAACTGGCTGTATCTTATACCCCGCTGGCGACAGGCTGCACTGAGGCGCGTAATCCAAAGACCCCGAAAATCACGCTTGCGGCGCTTGCGATCGATTCGAGCATTGACAGCGGCCCGCACCGTCGCTTCTTTGGCCAGACGATAGAGGTGCCCTGCCGACCCGCGATGCCCCTTGACTGCTTTGAGGACGCGTTTTCGCGCCCGGCGCCTTGCCGCGCCTTTTCTAACTCTTGGCATATCAGCCTTCCTTTAACAAATTTCCTGTTTTTCAGGCTCGCTGGCGGCAGCTGATTTGGTGCTCCCATTTGCGGCAAATCGCAAAATAAGAAGCAAGCCGAGAAGCAAGCCCGCCCCGATTTACGCGGGACTCAAAAATATTCGTACTATCACGTCTATTTAGGGAGTCGGATTCTGACCACGCGGGACGTCTCAGCGGCCATAATCGCTGTGCTCGCTATTCGCCTGCGACGTTTGGCGCTTTTGCCGCTCATAAGATGGCTTCCGCCGCAGCGGCGGCGCATGAGCTTGCCCGTCGCGGTAAGTTTGATTCTCTTGGCCAAACCCTTATGACCCTTCATTTTCGGCATTTAGCAGCTTCCTTACAAAGAACCGTAAAAATATAAGCTCAGTAACTTACGCTATTTGCACCGGCTGGTCAATACCAAACCTGCACTTTCCGCAAAAAATTGCCAGATGCGCTGGCGTCAGCCCAGCGGGCCCGGGCCCCCGGAAGTCGACCCAGATTCACGCACACCAGGGATGGGATTACGCGAATATACCGACAATTTTGCGAAATTTTGCAAAAATTCGCCGAATCTCAAAAAAAACCGTTACTAATTGCCAGCTCGCGCATCTGATTCCTTAGCAGGACGTACTACGCAAAGTGCGAATTGCCGGTAAAGTAGATAATCAAGAAAAAAAAATAAGCTTGATTTTTCGCCGGATGTGTGGTAGTGTGTCTTTATAACGCGGTTGGGGATCGCAATTCTTATCAGGAGGGCCGTAAAATGAAACATTAAGTGGCGTTTTTCAGTATTGGGGCGGTGCTTTTGGTCTGCGCATCACCGGCTTTTGCCCAGGACCGGTTCGTGCCAAACGACCGTGCTCCCAACCAAGTAATCATAAAACTTCGCAAGACGATTGCAGATACCGTTCAAGAACGGACGGAGTTTGATAGATCGGCCGGTGTGCCGCGACTCCTGTCAAGGGGGCCAGAAAAATGAGAAGAAAAATCGTATTAAGTATCGTTTTCCTACTGGCTGGTGGTACGACGACGGTTAATGCTAGCAGCAATACCTTGGGTGACATTAGGCTAACCAGTCCCGATGCTCGCTTGCTTGCGGTTGCAGAGCAGAAGAGACAAAGTCGGGAACTAAAGACTGCAGCCTGGGCTAAGGCCGAGCAGGCCGGTTGGCGAGTTCGGGGAGAAACTGATGGTCTCAGTTTTGAACTGATGGCCATAGAAAGGGGCCGGCCAGTTTATAACATAACCAACAATATTAATGCAGCGATCTCTACTGCCGCGAACCTTATTCGCGACAGAGAGCCTTACAACTTGGATGGGAGTGGATTAACGGCCGGGATTTGGGACGCTGGTGCCGTGCTCTCCACGCACCAAGAGTTCGGTAGTAGGGTAAGCATTATGGATGGAGCTGATTCTGACTGGCATTCGACACATGTGGGCGGCACGATTGGCGCAGTGGGTCTGGTGCCATTGGCGCTGGGAATGGCACCCAACGTTCATATTGATTCATACGATTGGAACTCAGACTCATCCGAGATGACCAGCCGGGCAGCATCTTATCCACAAGAGCCCGACAAGATGTATTTGTCAAATCATTCGTACGGAATAGCCACGGGTTGGCTAACCGGTGATTATTCCGGTAATTACGGCCCCCATTGGTTCGGCACGTGGGGCGATAGAGAAGCCGACGGATTCGGTCAGTACAGTTCTCAAGCCGTCACGTGGGATTCGATCTGTTATTTGGCTCCATACTATCTTCCCTTCAAGTCGGCAGGCAATGATCGGGGCGACAATGCGCCCTCCGAAGGAACGACGTTCTATTACTACGATGGAGCAAGCTGGCAAGCAAAAAGCTACGACAGCAGTACGGACCCCTATGACGATGGGTGGGACAATGGGGGATTCGATACGATTCCACACCAAGGCAACGCGAAGAACATTATGACGGTGGGCGCAGTGGGTGACGCGGTCTACATGGGGCAGCGTTCTCTTTCAAACGCCACGATGACGTCATTCAGCGGGTGGGGACCGACGGACGATGGACGCATCAAACCTGACATCGTGGCCAACGGAACCGACCTTTATTCCTCAACAAACCAGAGCGATACCAGCTACGACAGCTCATCGGGCACGAGTATGTCCGCCCCGGACGCCTCAGGTTCGGCGATTCTGCTCACACAATATTACTGTGGAATGTTCCCCGGCAACGCGATGCGTGCCAGCACGTTAAAAGGTTTGATAATTCACACTGCTGATGATCTTGGTAACGCGGGGCCGGATTACAGTTTTGGCTGGGGATTGATGAACGCAAAAGCTGGCGCGGACCAAATTAGAGACCACAAGCACTACCCATCAACAAACAAGATTATTGAAGGCGCTCTGAGTGCATCCAACCTAACCGACACCTATGCTTTTGCCTGGAATGGTGATACCCCGATCCGGGCAACCCTGTGCTGGACGGACCCCCCGGCCGATGCTCTCCAAGAGCTTGATAATTCGTCCCCGCGGCTTATTAATGACCTGGATCTTGCCATCATCGGACCCTATGGGGTTACCGTTTACTATCCATTTGTTCTCGACCCGGCCAATCCGGCCAATCCGGCAACAACGGGCGACAATACCCTTGACAATGTCGAGCAGGTTCTTATCGCCACGCCCAATACACCCGGTATCTATACAGTGCAGGTAAGTTACAAGGGGACCCTGGCGAATGAGCAACAATACTATTCGGTCATTATCAGCGGACAGCATCACCCGCCCGGGCCCGCAGGCGTTATCAGTCTCGATAACGACTTCTATTCCTGCAATGACCTGCTGAAACTCGAACTACGCGACAGCGGCCTGGTAGCTTACGGCGAGCAAGACGTTCTGATAACAACCGGCGGTTCTGATTCGGAAACCGTAACCCTTTATGCAGACCCCCACCGAAGTGGTGTCTTCACAGGAATCATTTCAACCTCACCTGACACGGCAAATGCAGGAGATGGGATCCTGCAGGTCGCTCATGGTCAGACTATCACAGCCACGTATTTTGACGCCGACGACGGCACCGGCTCCCCCGCTGTTTCCAACTCCACAGCACTGGCTGATTGCCACGGTCCGACGATTTTCAATGTCCAGGTCTCAGAGATTACGAGCAGCGCGGCCACAATAACGTTTGAAACCGATGAGCCTGCTACTTCAAGCCTTATCTATGGCTTGGTTTGCGGGGGGCCGAATACAACCGTAAATACTTCAACGTTCGCAACGGCTCACTCCTTCTGCCTCGTTGGGCTATCACCCCAAACAACCTATTATTTCCAGACCATAGCTTGGGATGTGGTCGGGAACGAGACCTCAGATGACAACGGCGGATTGTGCTATCAGTTCACTACTGCCGAGGCACCTTCTGGTCTATGGGTACCCGCTGACTTTCCCACGATCCAGCAAGCAATCGATGCTGCGTTTGACGGGCAGACGGTCTTTGTTGCCGACGGCACCTACACCGGAGCCGGAAATCGGGACATTGACTTCAACGGCAAGACCATCACCGTGAGAAGTGAAAATGGGCCGACCAACTGTATTATCAATTGCCAGGGCTCACTGGCCGGACCGCATCGGGGCTTTTATTTCCACAGCGGTGAGGACCCGAACTCGATACTATACGGCTTTACGATCACTAATGGCTTCGCACCGACGACCGACGGTTATCCCTCAGGCGGCGCAATTTACTGTCGAGATTCGAATCCCACGATCAGCAATTGCATCCTCAGAAACAACAAGGCCGACAAGCGCTGGGGCATGTGCGGCCGCGGCGGTGCTATCCGGTGCAATGCCTGCAGCCCAATAGTCAGCAACTGCACTATCGAAGATAACGACGCCGAATACGGCGGTGGAATCCACGGTACTCCCACAATAACAAACTGCACCTTTACCGGCAATGTTGCTACCTGGGGCGGTGCGATCCAGTGCGAGGGGATCGACATGAGCAACTGTATTATCAGCAATAATCGCTCCTACGGCTACGGTGGAGGTATATATTGTACAGATGGGTCACCTCTGATAGCAAATTGCCTGATTATAAATAACACTGCCTATGACCCAGGCATGGGTGGCGCATCCGGCGGCGGGATAGAATACAGCGCAAGCGCAGGCCGTCCTCACTCAGCGACCTTCATCAACTGCACCATCGTTGGTAATTGGGCAGAATCCACCGGCGGAGCAATAAGGAGCCTTTGGCGAGTCACCAGAGTGACCAACTGCATTGTCCGGGATAACTGGCCCAACCAGCTCAATGGTAACAGCTTTGACGTAACATATACCAATATTCATGGAGGTTTTAGCGGCGAGGGCAATATCGATGCAGACCCATTGTTTATATCCGCCAATGACTATCATTTGACTTTTGGCTCACCATGCGTTGATACAGGCACAAACGCACCTGCGGGCGGGTTGCCCGCGACCGATATCGAGGGCACGCACCGGCCGCTGGACGGTGACGCCGATGGAAACAACGTTGCCGATATGGGAGCCTACGAATACTTGTTGACTTTGCCGCTAATCGAGCTTGCTCAGGAAGAGTTTTGGTTCAGTGCAATATACGGTCGAGCCAATCCCCATGATCAGATTCTATCCATTCGCAACACCGGCGCGGGCATACTCAATTGGCAGGTTTCCGAAGACTGTCCCTGGTTGGACGTGGCCCCTCTTAGCGGCGAATCCACCGGTGAGTTTGACCACGTTGTTCTATCGGTGGATATTGCCCGTTTACCATTAGGTCAGTATAGCTGCATGCTGACGATTTCGGCGGCCGGTGCACCTAACAGTCCAAGAACGGTCCAGGTTACCTTGTTCATAGGCAACGTAATATCCGTTCCCACCGAGGATTACCCCACCATTCAGGCTGGGATCAATGCCGCCACTAATGGAGATTGGGTAGTCCTAGCCGAAGGGGCGTACCGTGGAGAGGGCAATCGGGACCTCGACTTCGGCGGCAAGGCAATTGCGGTGACCAGCCAAAACCCTGATGACCCGGCCGTGGTGGCGGCCACAGTCGTAGACTGCCAGAGTAGCGGACGGGCGTTCTACTTCCACAGCGGCGAGACAGCCGCCTCGGTAGTGGCGGGTCTGACAATCACCAACGGCAATGCCGAGCTCGGCGGGGGTATCTATTGCGACGGCGGCAGCCCGACAATAACCAACTGCCTCTTGACCGAGAACCATGCTGTGACAGCCGGCGGCGGAATGGAGAACTTTAGCGCTTCACCGACGGTGACCAATTGCATCTTCACGAGTAACAGCACTGACTCGTGGGGCGGAGGCATGGACAATTACAGTTCCTCGGTTACTGTGAGAAATTGTATCTTTGTGGGCAACAGCGCCTGGTGGGGCGGGGGCATCGACAATGCGGATTCATCTCTAACGATAACCGGCTGTACTTTCAGTGGTAATTCGGCAGTTGGTTGGGGCGGCGGAATTGATAATTACTACGGGGTTGCGCCGAGTGTGAGCAACTGCATCTTCTGGGCTAATAGCGCGCCAAGCGGGGCGGAAATCACTGGCGACTGCGTCGTTTCATACAGTGACGTGTGGGGCGGCTACTCTGGTGGGGCTAATATGGAGGCGGACCCGTGCTTCGTCACGGGGCCTCTGGGTGATTATTACCTGAGCCAGGTCGCCGCGGGGCAGGCGGTTGACAGCCCGTGCGTGGATGCCGGCAGTGATACGGCTGTGAATCTGGGGCTGGATAGTTGTACAACACGCACGGACCAGGCAGTTGACCAGGGAATAGTGGATATGGGCTATCACTACCCAATGCCAAATCCTGCGGACATCGACGGCGACGGAGATGTTGACATCGGTGATTATGCGATTCTTGCTCTTCAATGGCTGCAACCGCCGGGCGTACCGTCCGCGGACATCGTCCCGCCCGGCGGGAATGGCATCGTTGATACCGATGACCTCGGGTTGCTGGTGGAATACTGGCTCTGGGGGAAATAGCCATAGAAGCAAGACAAGGCGCAGACGGTTGAAGGGTAGCGGTCAGAAGAAAAGGCAGAGACCGCCGAAGAGCTGCGGGGCACCGAGACAAATCACTCCCCCGCCTGCACGCCCCAGAACGTCGGCAGTCCACAGTTCAGAAGTGCAATCACTCTCGGCGGCTATTTATTCGGTACGAGTAAGATTCTGAGGCGCCTGCCGGCCATCATGCCCGGCTGCTCGACCTTCGACAAATCCTGCAACGCCTCGGTAATCCGATTGAGCATGGCATATCCCTGCTCGCTGTGCAGCATCTGCCGGCCCCGGAAGAATACCGTGAACTGCACCTTGTGACCTCTCTGGAGAAACTCGCGGGCGTGATTCAGCTTGACCTCAAGGTCGTGGCGGTCCGTCTCCGGGCGCAGCCGGATTTCCTTCAGAGTCATTGTGTGGTATTGGTGTTTCTTATGCGCATCGCGAATTTTGCGCTTTTGCTGGTAGAGCCACTTGCCGTAGTCCATTATCCTGCAAACCGGCGGGTCGCTTGTCGGAGCGACCTCGACCAGGTCCATGCCGACGTCACGGGCTTTGGCAATTGCCTCATGTCTTTCGACAACCCCTATTTGATTGTTTGATTCATCGATCAGCCGAACTTTGTCGGCGCGGATTTTCTCATTTATCCTTAAACCCCGCGTACTGATTGGACACCACCTTGCCTTTCTTAAAAGGACAGAATATTGGTAACCGCTTTTTTGGTAACTGGTTACCTTTTTGTTTACCGTCAAATACAATTTACAATAATCAATTATCAGCTTCCAGCGCCAAATCTACTTTTCTATCGGCAATTTTGCTTTTTGCAATTGCGACAAATCTGTCAACGTCCAGGGTTTTGTTATCCTTTTCGCCCCTGATTCTGACGTTAACGGTATTTGCCAGGGCCTCCCTGGGGCCGACCACAAGCATATATGGCAGCTTTTCGCCGTGCGCCTTGGCGATTTTGGCGTTTATTTTCTCGTCGGAAAGGTCCAGGTCGCAGCGCAGACCAGCCTCTTTCAGCCTGTTGTGAACCGCAAGGGCATAATCGTTCGTCTTTTCACTTATGGGCAGCACCCGGGCCTGCACCGGCGAAAGCCAGAGCGGGAAATTCGCGCCGTAATGTTCTATCAGTATGCCGATGAAGCGCTCAAACGAACCGAGGACGGCCCGGTGAATCATGACGGGGGTCTTCTCGGTATTGTCCTTGTCGGTGTAAACCAGTTCGAATCGCTGCGGCATTGAAAAATCCAGTTGAATTGTCCCGAGCTGCCAGGACCTCTTGAGGCAGTCCCTTATATGAAAATCTATTTTGGGTCCGTAAAACGCACCGTCGCCCTCGTTGATTTGATATTGAATGTCTTTATGTTTCAGGGCGTTCTTGAGGGAATCCGTCGAGACGTCCCAGATTTCGTCGGACCCTATGTGCTTCTGAGGTTTTGTCGAAAGCTCAATGTGAAAATCCTCGAATCCGAATGCCTGATATACCTCGAATACAAGATTTATTACGCCGATAATTTCGGATTCTATCTGGTCGGGGGTGCAGTAGATATGGGCATCGTCCTGTGTGAACTGCCTCACCCGGAAAAGGCCGTGCATGACGCCGCTCGCTTCGTGGCGGTGGACGAGGCCGAACTCCGCGAAGCGCATCGGGAACTCGCGATATGAGTGCTGTCGGGTCTTATACACCAGACACCCCCCGGGGCAGTTCATCGGTTTTATTGCGTAGCCGGTCTCATCGAAACTCGTAAAGTACATATTCTCTTTGTAATTGTCCCAGTGACCGCTCTTGTGCCACAGCTCTTCGTTAAGGATGATAGGAGTCTGAATCTGCTGATAGCCATACTTATCATTCAGAGTGCGCAGAAATTGCAGTACGGCATTCCAGACAATCATTCCCTTCGCGTGCATAAATGCAAAGCCGGGGCCCGCCTCATTGAAACTGAACAAATCCAACTGCCGCCCCAGCAGCCGATGGTCGCGTCTTTTTGCCTCATCCAATCGATGGAGGTAGTCGTCAAGCTCCTTTTTTGTGGGCCAGGCCGTGCCGTAAACGCGCTGGAGCATCTTCTGAGTCGGGTCGCCGTGCCAATAGGCGCCGGCCACCGACATAATCTTAAAGCTTCCAATCTTACCTGTCGTGGGCACATGCGGGCCTCGACACAAATCCTCGAAAGCCGTCCCGTGGGAATAGAAGCTAATCGTATCGCCATCCGCACGGTTTATATTGTCGGTCTTGTATTTGTCGCCGGCCAGTTTTGCCAGCGCGTCCCTGCGCGTCATTTCTTTTCGCATAAAAGGCCGGTCCGCCCTCACGGTCTCCGACATTCTTTCTTCTATCTGCGCGAAATAATCGGGGCGGATGGGTTCGTCAAGGTCAATATCGTAGTAATATCCGTCCTCAACCGCCGGCCCGTATACGAGCTTTGTTTCGGGCCAGATGCTGCATATCGCCTCTGCCATTACGTGGGCGCAGCTATGCCGCATTATTTCAAGTCCTTCGGGGTCTTTGGAGGTGATAATTTGAATGTCGGCTTCGCCACTGACAGGTGTGGATAAATCAACCAGCCTGCCGTTTAGTTTTGCCGCCACGGCCGCCCTAGCCAGGCCCGGCCCGATTTGCTCTGCGACCTGCTCCGCAGTTCTTCCGTCAGCAATCTCCAATATGCTGCCGTCAGGCAGTTTCACTCGCGCCATTTATTTATCCGATATACCAGTCCCTTTTTCAATATTGCCAGTGCTTTTGTCTTTCAACGGCCCCGACGAATATAGCCTCTCGGCAGAAATTGTCAAGTCAGCCCCTTCACCACCCCTCCGTTACGAACCGACAATTTGCAGTACGCGGGGCAAATAGCCTTGACTTTCATAATTTCTGCGATATAATGAAGTTATGTGATTTCCGCCATTCTGTCAATAGCAGAGGCTTGATTTTATTTGTTGCGAAATAGGGCGTCCGTTCGTATAGTAAGAACGGCTCGGAGAGGACTTAAACTTACGAAGAGAAAAGTATGGACGTGAATTTGGTCCTGCTGAAGAAGAACGGGTCACAAAAGGTTTTCCCTTTGCCAAGCAGCCCTACGGTAATCGGACGACGCTCCGACTGCGATTTGCACATCCCGCTCAAACCCGTTTCTCGAAGGCACTGCCAGCTCAACTGCGACGAGGGTGCACTGAAAATTCGGGATTTAGGGTCGCGCAACGGCACTTACCTTAACGGCAAACGAATTGATAACGAACAGGTGGTTCGAGCGGGAGACAGTATCAAGGTGGGGCCGTTAACGTTCGTATTCCAGATTGACGGCCGGCCCCAAAACATCAAAATACCAGACGCAGCGGCAGGTGAATCAACGCCGAAAAACGCCTCAAAAAAAGATTCGACCGATGATGACTTCGACTCATTCGCAGACCTGGACTTGGATTCATTGGAAGAAGGCGGTCCTGCATAATCTGCTGCGTCCCGTTATTGAACCGTTTAAAGGGACTTTTTGCCTTGTGAGCAGCGGGAAAGTACGCTAACCCGCGTATGCGTATGCATATTTTGCGGTACTTTCAGTGAGAGGAACTGGATGCAAGTACTGGCCTTCACAGAGTATTTTGGCAAACAGTGGCCTGTAAGCGAGCGTTCAATCGCGCTGGCGCTGCCTCTTAACCCAATCAAAGTTGCCCTTGTTATAGGATGGGTGTACCTTTGCCTGTATTTTGTTCAGCGTGTTGAGTTCAGCCCTTTGGTGCCCAAGAACCGCAAATCAATAGCCAATATAGTAACACTCTTTACCGGACCGATACTTCTGTTTTTGCTGTTAGTACTGGATGCTGCAAGGAAATCTTCTGAAAGCAAGCGCGGTGTTTTTGCTATAATGGTAGAACACCTCCGACATGCCGTCGCAAACATACGCGTTCCAGGTCTGGCGTATGAGTCAAAGATAAAGCTGCTCGACGCATCGGGCCGGCCCCTCCACGAGCTATACGGCGACGGTAAGAGCAAACGCCAAGTCGGCAGTGTCCTGAAACTGACCGAGCAAATTATTCTGGGCGCCCTTGAGGAGCGCGCCAGTGACATCCTTATCGACCCCAAGGATGATTCAAACTACGCCGTCAGATATCGAGTGGACGGAGTCCTGAGAACAGAATATAGCATCAAGGCCAGTGTATGCCACGCGGTCATAAACAGCATCAAGGCCGTTTCCAGTATGGATATTTCGGAAAAGCGAAGGCCGCAAGACGGCTCTTTTACAGCCAAAACGGCCAAAACAACCGCTTCGTTCCGTGTCGCAAGCGTGGGCGCCCTGCAGGGCGAAAAGTTGTCCGTGCGTGTACTCAACCAGGTCGCTGGTACATATACCCTGAGCAACATCGGGTTGACACAAAAGCAGCGGGCGTTTTTCGAAAGCGCAATCCGCAAACCGTCGGGTATGGTGCTTCTGGCCGGCCCCACCGGCAGCGGCAAAACCACAACACTGTACGCCATGCTAAACGAGATAGATTTTTTTACCCGCAATGTTATCACCGTCGAAGACCCTATCGAATGCGTGCTGCCGAATTGCAGCCAGATCGAGGTTAACCCGAAAGCAGACATAACCTTTGCAAACAGTCTGCGCAGTATTTTAAGACAGGACCCCGACGTGATTTCTGTAGGTGAAATACGTGATGAGGAAACGGCGGGGATTGCCCTGCGCGCGTCGCAGACGGGACATCTTGTGCTGGCGACGATACATTGCGAGACTAATGCGTCGGCGCTCATACGTCTGCTGGATTTAGGCGTAAGCCCCCTGCTGCTCGCATCGGGATTGAGCGTCATCGCGGCGCAGCGATTGCTCCGGTGTCTCTGCGACGATTGCAAGGTGCCCGCCGAACTAAGTCCCGCAGAGATACACGATTTCCAGAAAAGAGGGGTATACTATAAGAACATTTTTCGGGCCCAGGGATGCGACCAGTGCGCAGGAACAGGATACCGGGGAAGGATAGCGATATTCGATGTCCTGGTAATGGACGAAAAATCAAGACAGCATATCGCAGATGGTCAAATGTTCATCACCTCGTTGAGGGGAGAAGGAGAGAAAAAAGGCAAATCCAACCTTTATAAACAAGGATTGAGACTGGTAGTGTCGGGGGAAACGAGCATGGAAGAGCTAAAAAGGGTATTGGGATGAAGATTTTATGATATTCTGGGTGGGCATATTAATCGGCGGCCTTTTCGCGTGGGTCGCGGTCAAAATAGGCTTCTATGAGGCCTGGGCGATGTTGTTCAACATTGTAATGTCCGTGTACCTCGGAGTCTTTCTCGGGCCGATAATCATTAGTATCATCCCGGGAGCCGCTGATATGGTGTACTCCAGCATGCTGGCCATTATAAGCACCGCAATAGTGGTCTTTTTGATTCTGCACGTCGTCTCCTATACCTTTTTCACCGGTCAATTCACCGTGTCATTTCCAAGAATATTTAACAGTCTCGGCACCGCTTTTCTCGGCTTTTTGGCGGGTTTTCTCGTTTGGAGCCTCGTAATCCTGCTAATCAGTATGACGCCAATTTCGCGGTACGGCATCCTGAAAGGAATTGGTTTTGGCGGTCAGTCCCAACAAACCACAATATCCTACATAACGTGGTGGTGCAACCTGGTGCATAAGGCAGCAGCCTCACAAGACAGCAAGACAACCTGTGCCGAATATATTAGTGGGCTGATGGAGAGTTCTGAAAAGAGGCCGCAGGACAAAACCGACAATAAGTCGGAGCCGAACAAACCTTCTGACGCCAAAACTGAAGATGTGCAAAGCAGGCTCGCAAAACCGGGACACGTCCCGTGGCTTACCGACGTCAAGAACACGCCCGCGGTTTAGCTGCGCGCCTGGTCAAGGATTAGGTCCTTTACTTTCTGGCTGGGCAGATTAAGCGCGCCATAAGCCGCCGCCGCAGCGCTGCGCAATTGAGGGTCGGCTTCCAGCGAACCTACCAAAGAATAAATAGCGTCTACCCTGTCGCCATCGAGCAGATTGGCGTTAACTTTGGCCGAAACCGCCAGTGACTCAAATGCTTTTATTCGGACATCCATCGTGTTGGCCTCAGCAAGAGCCATGGCGGCTATAGAACGCTGGGCGGTGGCGCTGTTGATATAGGCCAGAATCTGACCGGCAAGAATCTGAATTTCCACTCGCTTGTCCTTTGTCGCGCTTATCAGAGTGCTTTGAGCGGCGGAAATGTCAACAACAGGGTTGCGCGTTTGAGCTAATTTGAGCATGACCTGAGCGGCGCGAACGGCATAGCTGTCGGCCAACTGTTCGTTCCACGGGTCGCTCGTTTGGCTTGCGCCTCCAGACGTTTGGCCAAGAGCCTCAGCCAGATTCTGCACGACCAGCTTACTCTCGGCGAATGTCTCTTTGGGCCCGGCGGCGCCCATTGCAATCGCGGCGCTGTATCTTACCGCCCTGTCATCGAACGAGAGGGCCTCAACGAGCGGCTGAGTCGTGCCAAGTCGATAAAGCAGCGACCTCTCCCCCGCATTGATAGCCAATGCCTCGATAACGCCGAGAGCAACGTAGGCGTTTTTGTCTTTCACGGCCCGGGCAAGCGCCTGATGCAAATACTCCGGCCCGGCGGTAGTGGCATATACAAACGCATCGGCGTGGGCCTGGCCGAAATAGTTGGGCATCTTGACGTTGCTCGACTCGGCCTTGAAATAAGCGGCCAGCCAAAGCCCGATTGCCTGGCCGAAGGCGGGGTCGGCCTTGAGAGCCCATTCGCACACGCGCATCGCCATCAGCTCATTGAAGTAGCTTTTGTCAACCCTCTCAGCAACAGGCCTGCGAGCCCCGGAATCCCAGAACCACACGTTGGCAAATTCGGCATCTTCGGCAGCAGCAAGAGATTCGGCGTGGTAATAATAGTCCTCGCCAAGCCGGTAGAACAGCTCGGCAGCAGAGGTTCTCAACGCAGCAGGGTCAATCTGGCTTATGCTTCGCTGCGCCAATTCACGAAGCTGCGCCGAATCGTCCTTTTCAATAACGTACTTCAGGTAAGCGAGCGACTGAGGATAACGAATTTCGCCCAGCGCCTTTATAATCTCGGCCTTTACCTCGGTATTGTCGGTCTGCAACGCGGCGACAAGCGGCCTTATGGCCGGTCTGCCGATTTGCGGCATCGCCTCTATCACGTTGGGCCACTCTCGCTTGCGCTCAGGGTCGGCGATTGCATCGAGCATGAAAGGTATTGCATATTCACCGGCATTCTTTAGCCGTTTAATACCGGTTCGCTTGCCCCGCTCGGTACCGGTGAGCCGCTTTATCTCCTCGACGATGACTTTGGGATCGCTGCGGCGGATAAACCTGCCTTCCTCAATTACTTCCAGCAGTTTTGCGCTAAGCTCGGCCAATCTGGGCTGATGCTTGTTCTCTGTGGCCTTCAGCAGCAGCCCGTATCCTCTCGGGTTTTCGTCGCTCAACGCAAGCAGTTCCACCGGGTCAGGGCTGCTTGCGAGAATCGCCTGTGCAAACCCCTCGGCCATATCAAACCGCCCTATCAGCGTGTAATGCAAAAAGTCATTCCAGTTCTCCCCAAGAGTCTGGGCGAAACCTGTGCCCCCGACAACAAATCCGACCGCCAAAATCACCCCGAAAGTCTTTCCCTTAAGCATCGAAATTTCTCCTAAAAAACCCATCACGCTGAAAAAACCGATAATGAGCGGCTTTTAGCAGCATACACCCTCAATCCCTGCGCCCCTGTTACGCAGTTTTTCAATAGAGTAAGGACCTATGAGACACTGTAAATAGTCGTCTTTCAAAACACCATACTACACAAAAATGCTGTTTCTGTCAACAAAAAAGCGTCCCGGATTGAAATATCGGCAATCCTTTGAACGGAGCCCCCTCTGCCAGCAGCAAGGGCCTGTCGAGGCCGGGCACTACTATCCGGGCCGTATTCACGCTGCATTTGCCTTGCTGGATGGGCGATGGAGGACAGAAAACGCCCAAGAGAGCTGTCCGTATGTTAAAGTCGGCAAAGGTCTACCGCAGATATGGTCCGCCAAGCCGCTGCGCCGTTGCTGCCGGGTCTGAGTGATGCGGTTCGTCGTGATGCAAATGGATTGGAGAACCTGTTTGACGGCTGTCTGAGGACAATATCAGGGAAATCAGGGAAGGATTAAAAAAAATAAAATTCATGGAACAGACACACGATTTTGCGCATCTTATCAGTGGTTAGACCGAAAACTCAGACGAAAAGGCCGGAAAAACAAAGATAAACACCATCTTTCGTTAGTTGTGAGGTGCTCGCCGGTATATTAACAAACAGCGTCAGACTCTTGCGAGGCGGGACAAAAGCGGTAAAAAGGCAATGAGGAGCAAAAAAATGAAAAAGGCGGTTCTAATTCTAATTTGGTTGTTACTAACCATTCCCTGCCCGGCGGAAATAATCATTGTCAACGACAGCGGGCCTGCCGACTTCAACAACATCCAGGCGGCAATCGACAATTCCAACCACGGGGATATCATCTACGTCTTTCCGGGCAGATACACGGGCCCGGGCAACAGGGATATCGATTTCAAGGGTCAGGCCATCACCGTGCAAAGCGTGGTTCCGGAGGACCCGTACATCGTCGCGGCCACGATAGTCGACTGCAACGGGGCCGGGCGGGGCTTTAACTTCCACAGCGGAGAAGATGCAAGTTCTATTCTGGACGGGCTTACTATTGCCAACGGTCAGGCTGACTACGGCGGCGGTATCGCCTGCTATAGCAGCCCGACGATTACCAATTGTGCTATCATCAGCAACGCCTCCAACAATGGCGGTGGGCTGTACGCTCAGGGCGGCAGGCCGACTCTGGCCAACTGCAGGTTCACTAACAACATGGCAAGCCGAGGCGGTGGTTTTTCCTCGCTGTTGAGCAACTTGACGATTGCGGGCTGCATGTTCAACGCCAACTCCTCAAACAGTTACGGCGGCGCATTAGCCTGTGATTCCAGCGACAGAGTGCAGATAACTAATTGCACCTTTACCAATAACTCAGCAATGGAATTGGGAGGTGGGATATGGGCCCATAGCGTCTGGGTGACAATAGCCAATAGCATTTTCAACGGCAACTCAGCAGCATGGGGCGGCGGACTGCACAATAAACACGGCGATGCGAGCCTGAGCAACTGCATATTCTCCGGCAACTCTGCCAGCTCCGACGGGGGCGCAATCGACTGTACTGATGCACGGCTGGAGATAGCCAACTGTACCGTGAGCGGCAACTCGGCAACTTCAGCCGGCGGGGGAATACACAGCGACTTGTGCACGACCGGGGTAAGCAACAGTATCCTCTGGGGCAACACAGACAGCAGCGGGACAGGCGAATCAGCCCAGATTAGCGGTGACTGGCCGCAGGTGACATATAGCTGCATACAGGACCAGGACCCCGATGATGCCAATATTCCGTTCGGCGGCGCCGACAGCAACAATATCGACGACAATCCCATCTTTGTCCGCGACCCCAACGACGGCGGGGACGGCTGGGGAGTGGGCGACAACGACGACTACGGCGACCTGCATCTCGAAGGCGGCTCGCCCTGCATAAATGCCGGAGACCCGTATTCGTGGATTGCTCCCAGCAGCGTGGATATCGACGGCGAACCCCGCGTTATGGGCCAAACCGTGGATATGGGAGCGGACGAGTACCCGATAAAGATGCTGATAGTGACCACGCCGGAAGGCGGCGAGGTCTGGACATGGGGTAGCTGGCATCAAATCACTTGGGAAAGCTACACATATGATGAACCTGTTTTCATTATGTATATCACAGAAGGCAACAATGTGCATCCCATTGCGACTGATGTGCCCAATACCGGCAGTTATATGTGGCACCTGCCGGAGGGGGTGGATACGAACGAATGCGTTGTTCGCGTTTCTCCGAGTGTAATCGACATAACTGTCGTCTGTGTCGATAGCGGTGTATTTACGATTCACCCGGACGCTGCAGGACCGGCGGTCACCTCGAAGTGGGAGTCGCTGGGTGGCGATTACGACCGCAGGGGACTGAGCGAGAACTATGGGCCGGAATTAGGCTGTGTTAAATGGGCTTTCGAGACGGGCGGGGCGGTATCGGCCAGTGTCACTATCGGGCCAAACGAAACGACGTATGTCCCCTGTGAAGACGGCAAGCTTTACAAGCTGGATTCCAACGGCGTGCTCCTGTGGAGCTATGACGCGGGCACGCCGCTGATGAGTGCGGCAAGTATAGGGCCTGACGGGACAGCATACGTCGGAGGAAAGAATGGGAAGGTCTACGCTGTCGATATTGACGGAAATGTGCGATGGACGCACAGCACCGAAGGATTGATTTATTCGTCGCCGGCGGTCGGGGCCGATGGCAAGTTGTACGTCGGCTCCGAGGACGGCAAACTTTATGCATTGGGTCCGGACGGCAGCGAGCTGTGGAGCTTCGAGACGGCCGGTTTCGGAATGCTCGACGGCGCGATTTTCGCCTCGCCTTCCGTAGGGCCCGACGGCACGGTATACATCGGTGGAATATATGATCCCAATCTATACGCCCTCGACCCCAACAACGGGAACATAAAATGGGTCTGCCATTTCGAATCGGGCGGGTGGCCCTTTGCCTCGCCCGTTATCGCGCCGGACGGCACTATATACCAGACGTTACTGTACGACGCGAATCTGTACGCCGTCAAACCTGACGAACCCAACGCCGGCAGCATTATCTGGTCAACAAATCTTTCTGATACAAGTCAGTACTCAACCTGGTTTGAGCCAAACTATCATTCCGGCGTTCGGTGGGACTCCTCTGAGGAAAAATGCTACTATAACGACGCCCTCTATAACGATGTCAGTGGCTCGGGCTTCTCCGAGCCGGTAATTGGGCTTGACGCGACAATTTATGTAAGCTTTGACGACCCGTACCTGCGGGCTGTTGACCCAAACGGCAGTATCAGATGGATACGCAAGCTGGGAAACTGGAGTGGCTTTACTTTGACTGTCGGCAGCAACGGTCTTATCTACGCCGCCACAGAGCAGGGATACCTTTACGTGGTAAAACCAAACGGCGACAGATTGGCCCGGTTCGACAGTAACAACTGGCCGGGATTTCCTGTGATATCCGCCGACAACACGGTGATAGTGAGCGATTCGGTAGATAACACAACTCTAATCAGCTACGAGAGTAACAAGGTGTGGGCGATTAGCGCCGATGCGTGTCAGGGGCAAGACCCCAACCTTTACTGGTATGGAGTGGAAGACCTGGACGGGGATGCGGTTTTGCACTACCGGGACCTTGCACTGATTACAGGCGACTGGCTCCGCTGCACGTACTGTTGGAATCCATTCTGTGACCGGTTGCAAATGTTTCTTACAGGCGACATAAACAAGGACTACCGCGTTAACTTCAGCGACTATGCGCTGCTGGCGCAGAAATGGCTGATGGGATATTGAGGGACAACATTATGAACTCGAGAGCCACTTTTATGAAAAGAGACGCATTGGTAGTTTTGGGCTGTCTGGTTTTCGTGCTGGCCAATCTGGGCGCGGTTGGCAGCGGCGGACGCAGGCGCGCCAAAGAGGTCGTATGTCTTTCGAACCTTAAGAGGTGGGCCACCGTGTGGCAGATGTTCTTGGATGATAATGACAAAAAATTCATGAGTGGCAATGAATGGGTCGACCTGCTGGGGCCGGAGGGGTCGGGCTGCCCCCCTGAGTACGAGGCGCGCGCAGACAACAGCGATCACGCGTGGTGGCTTATTCTGAGCCCATACTACAAGAACTATGGCCTGCTGTGCTGCCCGGAGGCCAGCGAGCGTCCCGCCCGTGTCGCAGAAGGCGAGCGCACGCGGCAAGACACTGTTTTTTCAACCTGGGCGCTCTACATTTATTGCCCTGACAACTATTTTGTTCACGGCAGTTACGGCCTTAATTCTTGGATCTACAACCGTGGTGGAACGCACAATGCGGTGCCCTACTGGAACCGGCAGCCCACGCGAAAGCCATATAACGTGCCTTTGGTGCTGGATTGCTTCTGGTGTGAAGGCTTTCCCCTTCGCGCATACGAGCCTCCTCCCTATCATATATTTGGCAATTTCGGCAGTGAGAACAACTTTATGTGGCGTTTCTGTGTTGACCGACACAATGGGGCCACCAACAGCCTTTTCTGCGACCTCTCGGTGCGGAAGGTCGGTCTGAAGGAATTGTGGGAGCTTGACTGGCACCCCAACTGGAATCCGAACAACGACCCGCCGCCGGTTTGGCCGGAATGGATGAAGAACTTCAAGGACTACTAAAATAATTAGCCGGAAAGGTAAATACACGATTATGAGGTATAAAGCCAAGTTTACGAAATGGGACTTTTTAGTTGCTTTGGGCTGTCTGGTCTTTGCGCTGGCGAGTCTGGGGGCGGTGGGCAGCGGCGGACGCAGACGGGCCAAGGAAGCGGTGTGCCTCTCCAACCTGCAGGTTTGGGGTGTCGCGTGGCATGCATTTTTAATTGATAACGGCGGCGTTACGCCTGAAGACCTGAGCTGGTGGCCGTATTTGTGGCCCTACTTTAAGAATGAAAAGCTACTTTTGTGCCCGGAGGCGGCAAAACCGGGAGATGTTTTTTGGGAGCCTTACAGCGGAGGAAAGTTCACGGCCTGGGCGGAGTGGTATGATTCTTACGAAATCACCTGGGAGAGCGTTCCTCCGCCGGGTAAACATTATCTGCTCAGTTACGGGTATAACCACTGGATTAGCCGCGATACGGGAAATGTCCGGGGCGGGAAGCTGCCGGATGGCACATGGAAGCTCTGGGGATTCTTCCCGCTTGGGGCTAAAAATGCCGAGAGGGCGCCCATACTCGTGGACGGCGCCGGAGGTGGTGCTACCCCACTGCCCTCCGACCAGCCTCCGACATACGACGGGGAGCCGTACTACCCAGGCACTAACAGAAACGAGATAAGGAATTTTTGTCTGAACCGGCATAACGGGGCGGTGAACCTGCTGTTTCTGGATTTCTCGGCGAGAAAGGTTGGACTCAAGGGCTTGTGGTATCTCTGGTGGCATCGTGGCTGGCCGATACCTTCGCAAATGCCCCCACCGACCGATTGGGACGACCCCAACCATTGGATGTACAACTTCAAGAACTATCCGGGTGATTAAGGGCTGGAGCGAGTGCCGAGAGTATGAGACACAAACGTAACCTTACGAAAAGAGACGTATTTGTTGTTTTCGGCTGTCTGGTCTTTGTGCTGGTGAATCTGGGTGCGGTGGGCAGCGGCGGACGCAGACCCCATTTCTATCCTGGTCGACACGGCCGGAACTGCAAAAATCAGTGAGAAAAAGACAAGCCAAATCGTAAGGCAGCTCTTCCCATTGACGCCCAAGGCTATGATTGCCCACCTGAAGCTCGACCGCCCGATTTATGCCCAAACCTCTTACGGCGGCCACTTCGGACGCAACCTGCCCAACTTCACCTGCGAAAAAACCGATAGGGTGCAGAAACTGCGAAAAACCGCAGGACTGTAAGCAAAGGGCCGATAGGTGCCAACAAAACGCAACGGAATGCCCGACAATGCGTCCGGGTTTTTGCTTCCAGCAAGCCCGCTGCCAACTTGATTGTTTGACCTATCGACAGTATGTCTCTGACCAGAGCGCTGAATCAAAAACATTGAGAGCTGTCATTCCACCCCCAGCTTCTCCAAAGCCGCCCTTGCTCGTTTATGCCCCTCCTCATATCCGTACCAGGCATCCACTACCTTCCCTTCTCTGTCGATAATATAATTCAAGGGCACGCCGCTCATCTTGTAATCTTCGAATCCGGTTCTGGTGGCGGCCTCTGACGAATCGATAATGTTCGGGAACGTCGCCGAATTATCGCCAAGAAAGTCAAGCGCGATCTTTTTATTATCTGAGCAGTTAAAGCCCAGGATCACCAGGTCTTTATCTTTGTACCGCTTGTGAAGCTTCTGGAGATGACGCATCTCCTCTCGGCATGCCGGTCACCCCGCCCGCCATATGTAAAACCACACAATCTTACCACGGTAGTCGGACAGCTTCGTTGGCCTGCCATTCGCAAGACGCAAGTTGAAGTCCGGAGCCTGCTGGCCGGCCTTCAGCAGCATTTCCTCCGGGTCCGGCATACGCCATTGCTGCCAGCCCTCAGGTGGGCTCCACACAAACTTCTCCGTCGGAATTTCGCCGTCGACAGTAACATTCGACCACAATTCATGGAAAATGATATCATAAGACACGTGTACCACCTGTTTCAACTTGCGGGCAAGCCGGTCCTTTTTCGAAAGCCACAGGTACCAGCTCCGCTGGCCTTTCATAAAACTCACTTCAATCACATCACATTCCGCTTCTCCGACCGTCTCTGTTCCCAGGCTTCTTACCCCGTCGATATACGGTTGAAGAGAGTCCGTGTACCCGTGGAAGGTGCTGGGATCGATTATGGTCATCCCCAGGCCCCCACCGAGCAGACCCGTCTTGTGTCCGATAGAGTGTTTACCCGGCGGCGTTGCTTCCGTCATGTAGACATTCGTACAGGTCCTCTCGTAGTCGTTGCTATCTTCATGACTGAAAAAAGGCCGTTTCTTGGCCCAGTATATCCAGAGGAAATCGCCGTCCCCGACTAAAGTGCCCCTTTCCTCGCCGTTCGCGGCCGTGCTTTCCACGCGGAAGTAATTCGGTTTTTTCATCCAAACAGTATACGTGCACGGCTCCGGTCCCGTCCCTTTAGCCTCCAGCCGGTACTCGCTTCGGTAAGAGAGACTCTGCGCGTGCCGCATCGCCTCAATCATCTTGTCATACAAGGCGTGCGCCTCAGGTTCATCTTGAAATGTTGCGTCCGAACGTGCTTCCTGTCGTGCCGAAATAATAAAGTGAAGAATTACCCCCCCTGATATCACGGCCAGGATGGCGGTCCCTGCGACTATTCGCTTCCGCATCTGCCCTCCCTGCAACATCTTTCATCAGGTCCGGACACCGATTACCCTCTAAGCGGTACGACCGTAAGCTGGTCACAAATACTGCATTCCCACCGGAACGCCCTTCTCAGTGCTTGAAATGTCGTTTGCCCGTAAACACCATCGCAATCCCGTGCTTGTCCGCAGTTGCGATGACCTCCTCGTCCTTATTCGACCCACCCGGCTGAATTATTGCAGCCACTCCCGCCTTCGCGGCGTTCTCGACGTTGTCAGGGAACGGGAAAAACGCATCAGATGCCATCGCGCAGCCCCTTGATTCATCCCCCGCGTGCTTAAACGCGATAAGCCCCGACTCCACCCGATTCATCTGCCCCGCCCCCACCCCTAACACCTTACGGTTCTTAACCAAAACTATCGTATTGCTCTTGGTATGCTTGGCCACAAGCCAGGCAATTCGTAAATCCTCAAGCTGTTCCCTGGTCGGCCTGGCCTTCGTCGGGTAACTCAGGACTTCCGGCTCCCAGCCCGCCAAATCCCGCTGCTGCAATAGCATCCCCCCTATAATACACCGCGCGTCATATTCGCCGCAGTCAATTCTGGCCCTGTCTATCGGCCCTGTCTCCATCAGCCGGACCCTGCTGCCCCAGCTTTTCAATGTCCTGATTATCTCGACCGCCTCCGGCTCGAATTTGGGCCCGATTATCACTTCCGCAAAGAACCCACCTGCCCCTCGCACCTTGCCGAACCGGCTGTACGACTCCATAATCGTTCGGGCCAGTTCAGCGTCCACCTTCCTGTTCAGCGCCACAATCCCCCCGAATGCGCTCACCACATCACACTCGTAGGCCTTCCGGTACGCCTCAATAATGTCCTCGTCAACCGCGCAGCCGCACGGATTAAGATGCTTGACAACCACCGCCGCCGGTTCTTTGAACTCCTTGACCAGCTCGAACGCCGCGTTGGTATCCAGCAGGTTATTGAAGCTGATAGGCGTGCCCCCCTCCAACAATCTGGCGCTGCTCACCGATGTCTCGCCGCTTGAGGCCAGCTTGTAGAATGCCGCCGTCTGATGAGGGTTCTCGCCATAACGCAGCGATGACTCCTTCTTCAGTGCCACCGAGACCCTCTCCGGATACGCCACACCCGCCCTCTTGTTCAGATATTTCGAGATAGCCGCATCATACGAAGCCGTCAGCCCGAACGCAACCCGGGCAAAGTCGCTCCGCAGCTCCTCGCTCACGGCCCCATTTTTCTTCTCCATCTCTCCGACCACCCTGCCGTACTGGTCAGGGCTTGTCACAACCGTAACGAACTTATGGTTCTTAGCCGCCGAGCGAAGCATGCTCGGCCCGCCAATATCAATATTCTCAATCGCATCCTCCAGTCTACAGCCCGGCCTCGCAATCGTTGCTTCGAACGGGTACAGATTTACGCACACCAAATCAATCGGCTCAATCTCATGCTCTTTCATTGCCGCAGCGTGTTCAGCCTTGTCCCGAAGCCCCAAAAGCCCCCCGTGTATCTTCGGATGCAGGGTTTTTACCCTGCCGTCCATCATTTCAGGAAAACCCGTAACTGACTCAATACCCACAACATTCACCCCCGCCTCCTTGAGCGCCTTGGCTGTCCCGCCGGTGCTGATTATCCTGACTCCCATTTTGCTCAGTTTCTTTGCGAACTCAACGACGCCGCTCTTGTCGGAAACGCTTACCAGCGCTGTCTTGACTCTAACATCCATTTGAACTCCTTTTTCCTGCAACCTTCCTACTATGATTTTGAAATTAACGACTTTACCGAGACCTTAATCGACAGGTTTAAGGCAGACAATCCGCCCGGTCTGGTCGGCAATGTAGATTTTGGAATCCACCGTGTTGGCCGCATATTTCGAGACCCTTGCGAAATTAGCTGAATACAACCGTTTCTTCCGGCTGTTGTCCATCACCACCAATTCTCCTTCGCTCTTAATCACGTATGCCTTCCCGCCGCCCTCCGCAAGCAAATCAATGCCTCCGTCGACTCGCCACATAAACCGGCCGGTCTCTTTATCTATAGCGGTTAAACCCTTATCCCGAACATACTGATAGACAACATCCCCCGTCACCCGCGGCCCCCTGTCGAGCAGCGCGTCTGTCTGATACTTCCACACCGGAGGCGTGCCCGTCTCCATGTTGAGCTTATAAACGTAAGTATCTTTGCTGGCCGCAAAAAGCGAGTCGCCGTCTCTCACAATCGCCCCGACAATCCCGTCCGACGCGTTGAATTCCCACAGCTTCTTCGGCTTATCCGCCGCGGCGCATATTACGTTGCCGCCATCCGTCGCAAAGACCACAGAATTGTCATCGGCGATGACCGATGTAATTATCGAATCGTTCTCAGCGGCCGCCTCATAGAGTCTTACCTTGTCCTCGGCCCGATAAGTGCGTAAACGTCTGGCCGTGCTCGCTATATAGTAACAGGAGCTGTTGCGGGCGGCAGGACACGTTATGCCAAACTCCAGACGCTTGGCGCTCAGTTCTGTGCCCGTTTCAGGATTGACCTCGACCAGTTGGTTGCCCACTATGGATATAAGCTTGTCATCATAATGGTCCAGCCCAAGAACCGCCGTGCCGGCCCGTCCAAAAGACCTCCCGAATATCAAATTGCCCTTTTCCCTGTTCAACGACACAATATAGTTCTCGCTTGATAGCGCATAGATACGGTCGGCAACAACGACAAGACGGTCCAACTGCTCCTTTTCCCTCATCGGCAGCTTCTTGTGCCACACGACCTCCAGCCCGGCGTGTTGGAGCAGCTCCGGTGAAACAAGCCGCTCCGTTCCGACTTGCTCGGAAAAACACCTCCGGCCGCTGCAAACAAACAACAGATTCGCCGCCAATACCAACCTGCACGCCGACACTTTAAGCATTTCTATGACCTCTTCTAAAATCCTTGGAACGTGACTAATCCTTTCACCACTGCTCCCGTTTGCCTTTACCCCCGCTTTCACGGCATCTCAACATAATCAGCCAAATCAACATTGTGTTCCGCTTCGAATTTCTCCATCCGTTCGATTCGTTCAATGTCGTCTTTTATGCGGTTTGCGAGCTTGAATATGTATGGCTTGCCTGCCAATCGGTTCCTAAGGTCATCGAGCATCGGTTCCCACCTGCCGCCGTACAGTTGCGCCTTCAGAATTACGAGCATTCGATGTTCCTCGCTCAATCCATCGACAAAACCGATAACGGCAGTATCGCCGCGCTTGTCCTTCTTTTCAGCCTGCTTAGCCATACGCCAAGACCTCACTTGGGCGTAATCCTAACCCACAAAGCAAATAATTGCAACAAATTTTCCCAAATTAAATGCTCGAAATTTCACATATCCACTTTGGGGGCATCCTCTTGCGATTGCTGCAGACCGCTCTCAAACTTTCAGTCTATTCTGTTCGTTATCTAACGCCCTCTGAACCAAACCATTCCTGCGCCGATTGTGCCCCATTGCGCCCGCAAGATTCCTTTTCTCCGCTGCAACAGCAAAAAATACGATAAAGATTCACAGCGCACAGGGTCAGAAACTGTAGCGCACGCCGGCGTAAATATTGGTATTGTTCTGAAACTGCCCGAAGAAAGTGTTTGGGTAATCGCCGAAGAAGATGTTCGAACCCACCTCCAGCGCCAAATTGTCGCTCGCCTTGTAGTTCACGTTCGGACGCATATAGACGTCCTTGTCCGAAGGCGAAAAATATGTAAACAGCGAGCAGCGCAGGTTCTGATTCATCAAAAGCTTCGTCAGACGCACCGTCATCACATGCCTGTCCCTGTCCCGTCCCAGCCCTGCTGGCATGCTGTCTTTATACTGCTCGTAATCCAGCATATATTCGAGGTAGTATTGCAGCCCCGCCGTAAAATCCTTGCCGATTTCCTGGGTATAGCCCGCCAAAAACCGCAGCTCCGAGTTGTTAACCAGCCCGTTTCTCCCGCTTTGGTCGTCGTCCGATTCGTAGTACCCGAATTCCAGATTCCCTATCCCTTTGCCGGCGGCCCCGCGAACACTCGCCCCGTAGACATTCAAGTCCGGGAAGATTGCCTGCGTCCTGCCGGCGTTAAGCCCGCCCGGACTTTTCCAGTAACCACGGTAGCCGTACATCGCAAATTCATAATTCTTGATGTTCTTGTAGAGTCGCGCCGCAATTTCCGAATCTCTGAACCAGCGGTTGGGCTTGTCGGTGTGGATTATCGCACCTCGACCCGCCAGTCTGCCGTAACCTGAGTTCCAGTATGAAATCCGCTCCCCCGTAATATATCGGTCCGGGTCAAATTGCGGCGTAAAAACAATGTCCAGATTCACCCACTCGCTGAACAGGCTCGCCTTGGCCGCATCAGACGGCGCCTTCAGGTATTCGACGTCTCTGCCGATAAAAAAAGACTGCCAGTCCTTCGGAAAAAGGTCGTTGATAAAAACAAGGTCGCCTGTCCCCCACGTCAGAATCTGCCTGCCCACCTTCAAATCCATAAAATCCAAAGGCCTTGCGGACATGCACGCTTCACGCACATCGAAATCCGCCTCTTCCATTACCAAATCGCCGGTCAAGTCGCCCTTGAACTTGAAATCCGCCCAGTCCAGAAATGACGACAAGTCGAGCTGAAGCCGGTTCTCCATAATCGACATGTCTTTCCCGTGTGGGTCGTTTCGCGTCCGGTACCCCGCCCTCATCTCGTAAAAACCGTGCACATCCAGATTTGATAACAGTGAGGCAGGATTGTTTGCATTATCTTCCTGTGCTTTGACAGGTAAAGAAAGAAGTACAAATATCGAGAAACCTGTGAGTAGTCTATCGATCACTTTGTAATATTCAATAATCATAAGTTAGCCGCCTTCGGCGGACAGACTTCGCCGAAAGATGCGATAAGTGTATCTTACAATTGTCGTATGTAAACGTCCAATTGCAAGAGCAGGCATTATGCAACGAATCAACGTCAAAAGTGCATTTTTCACTTATTTACGATCGCTCAATGTAAACCTGTAACATCACAATGCAATCCTTTTATCTCACATATTACAAGTTCGAGTTGCTATCGAAAGTCTTCAATTTCTTATCTTTAAATATGCCTCCAAAAGGAGCATCCTTGTTTTGCATCTCGGACATTGAAATGACTTAAGGCCGTTTATTCTCCATAGATTTATTCCACGCCCACATTTAGGCCACTGATATCGTAAAGTAAAACGGCTTATTGAAAAAATCAACCGATCTTCCTTCGCTGGCATTTATGGCCTTGTACCGTCGGCGCTGACGTACGTCAGGGTCCGTGCCCGGTCGCTTGTTATGCACCTTCTATCATGCCGGCATCATCAAGTGAACGATTCAACAAATCAGATAGACTTAGCCTTGATGCCCAGTATTTGAGATATTCCAAATCCAGCTTATCCCCCTGAACCTTCAAGACGCCTAAGACATCTTTCAACTGTTGTTCTGATACCCTGCCGCCGCTGTGATACCATCGCAGCTTGTTAAGTATAATATCCTCCGGCGAAGATAAATACAGCTTGCGAGAACTTTCCTCATCCAAAGTGTCGGGTTGACGCCTGGCGAATGCCTGAGAATCATACGGTTCATCCTTTACAATGAAAACGTCGATCTTGAGCATAGTATCAAGATGAATCAGGTTGAAAGATGTTCTTCTACGAATCGCATCCCTGACCGTGTCGGCATCGATGTAGTAGTCCTTTTCAAGAGCTGTTACCAAATCCTTAGCTTGTTTTAGTTCGACGTTGGCAACCAAATCGACATCCATTGTCGCGCGGCCAATGCCGTAGGCAGAACTTGCCACAGAACCTCCTATGTAGTACGCTATCCCAACCTTCTCAAAACATTCGATTACCATATCCAATGCGGCGATTATGTCAGGTTTCTTCATAGCTGCTTATGCTCCATGTACAGGCGAAGTCCCTCAGCAAGTTCTTCTCCGTAGTGATTTGCAACAAAAGCTAAATCCACTCCTCGTTCACTTAGAGATGGATTCGCGCGTTGAATGGCCCTTCGCGAAAGATATATGGCGGTTTGAGCCAATGACCGAACTTTCGAAATTCTCTTGGAAACGCTTGATTCGCTGAGCAGTTGGATCTGCACTTTTTCTGCCTGAGGGGCAGTATCAGGAGATTGACTTATCATTCCACGATATTCCTTATCTCATCGCCTCTCTTGGCGGCGCGCGAAGGTATCGCTCGGTGAATATGTCTCCCAGGTCGATGTCGTATTTGATGTCGCTGAATTCCATTTCCGTCTTGCTGCCTGTATTCAAATCCGAAACAACCGATTTGACAACGGTCGGAAAGCCCTGAATCGTTTCGACCTTTACCGACTCAATAACTCGATACAGCTTGCCGTTTTTATCGTAGAACTCCATCTTCATGGGTACATAAGTATTACTGTCTATCGAAACCGTGTAGTAGCTGAACTCCACCGTGTCCGGCTGCTTCGGCACGTTCTTCACGACGAAGAATTTCTCCGTGGTCTCTGTCAGTTCATGCACATCTTCCTCCAGGCTCCGGCCGGAAACATCCTCATATAAAAAGTCCGACCCCACAAAGCTCGTCCGCTTGTCCCCCGCCGCAATTCGCTTCACCAGGTCAAGCGCCGGCAGATACAGCCATCTGTCATCGTCCTTCTTGACGTCCGCGTGCTTATGAACCATATATACCATTTTCCGAACGTCCGCCGGCTTCAGAAAATAGACAAAGTATTTCTGGTCCCCCCCGTCTTCCACGTCTTTTCTCAGAATAATGAACTCTCGCTCTCGCTTTTGCCCGTTCTTGTTTGTGATTGTCATATTGACTTTCGCTCTGCCGTCCTTTCCCTGATAGTATGCGACAAGGTTCGCCTTGTGAACAATGGTATTAACATCAGGGACCTGCTCCGATTCCGCTTTGGCCGCCGTGCCTTTGTCCGACTTGGGTGCATTCGCCTCCTCGGCGGCCCGGACCGGAAACGCAAAGATAACCGCCAACAATGTTATACTTATGCTCTTCATCTTAGACCTCACTTTCTTTTTACTCTTGCCCCGACTCAGTCTTTTACCCCGAGCTTTCTCAGTATCGACATCATCGGACACCAATTCGTAAAGGCCGACTGCACCAAATTCAGACCCACCAAACCGGTGAAGAACAACCAGTAAGGTGAGTGAAAGTGCGCCAGCAATATGCTGACAAGGACAAAAGAGCCCGCCACACCTCGCAACACTCTTTCAACATTCATGGCTTACCCCCTTAGTTTTAGTCTCCTTTGTTCCGGCTGCCTTGCAGGCCTGCCGCCGCGACAGGATGCCGCACAATAGCCCCGTCAGCGGTATCGCTATTATAATAATCCACCCCAGTTTATTCCAGCCAAGATTCCAGTACTGGTGCAGGTTTATGGACACCAGCACCACCGTTGCCGCCGAAACAGCCAGGCATAAACCGCAGTTGCACCCCGCCGACACCGGCGCCTTGACCGCCCTGAAAAGACCTTTCTCCGCCAGTTTAACCACTGCCGGCAGCGCCAACAGCGTAACGGCGCCCGACAACGCCATTATCGCGCACACGAATATCCCCACCGTCCTGTACGGAACCAGTGGCGCCGCCAACAAAGGTAAAAACCCGATCGCAATTACAAGAACATTCCTGCTTATCGCCCGCGCCGGCTCCCCGAACATCACACCGGCGCTCAGCTTCCACGAGCCCGTCTCCGCATGGCTGACCCTCGCACGTTCCAGGAAATGTATCGCAAAGTCCACCGCCATACCAAGCGTCAAAGCGCTCAGCACCGCCACCGGCATATCGTAATCCTTGCCCGCCAGCCCGATAATACCGTAGATAATAACTATGGTTATCAGCAACGGCATCATACACACGATGCCCCAAAGGGCCGACCGAAACAGTATCGTCATCATTATGAACACAATCAGAAAGCTGCCCATAAACGATTGCAGCATCCCCCAGACCATTTTCTCCTGCCAGACCGTATTTATGTAAGTAAGCCCCGCCCAGTTGTATTTGATAGGTACCGGCGGCGGATTGTCCCTGAAAAACTTCTCCGTCGCCTTCACAACCTTTTCCATATCCCTGTTATCGCCGCTGGTCAATTGAAGCCAGATATTGGCGTGCATATAATCGTATGTCACCAAGTGCCACAGGTCATCGGGATTATGGCTGCTCTGAAATTGCAGCAGACACTGCGCCACAGCTTCCGAAGAATCCGGAATTCTATAGTTCTCCGGTTTGCCGTCTATCAGTTCCTGATGGACCTTCTTGACCACATCTGCCACCGAGTTACTTTTCCCAACCAGCCCCGACTCCCCAAGATACTCCTGCAACCTGCTGATATAACGCAGAACGCCGGGCTGCTTGAACAATTTGACCCGCTCCTTCTCCATCTCGAAAAAGTCGGCAAGCTCGTACCACACATCGGCCTGCCCCTGACCCGCCGAAGCCTGCCTTGCTTCTGCCAGCCTGCTGAGCTTTTCGAGCAGCTCGCCCTTGCTTTCTTCACCCGATGCGCTCTCCAGCAGCAGCTTTTCCGCCTCCGCCGCAACTTCCGGCGCCTTTGGAAACCTGCCCTTAAGCTCGGCTCCTTTGGCCAGCACGCGATTGCGAAGCTCGTTAATATATTTGTAGAAATCGTGCCTGCTCTCATTCGGGTCAAGTACGAGATACGCCATGTATGTCCCGCCGAAGTGCTTGTTCAATTCAATGTCCGCCTGCCTTATCGGGTGGCGCTTCGAAAACCACTTCACCGGATTATCGTTGACATTGATTCGCGTAATACCGTAAACCGCGACTGCTGTTACTATCAGCACAACCAACAGTATGCCTTTGGCCTGATTGTAAGTGAACCGCCCCGCCGCTTCGAGCAGTCGGCTGAGCCAGCTCGGCTTATCCGCGTGGTGTACCTCGCGACCGAAGTTCGCAAGCGACCGCTCACTTATCATCATCACATACGCTGGCACAAACGTAACCGTAAACACCCACGCAATCATAATCCCGATGGCAACGAAAATCCCGAACACCTGCACCGGCGGAATCGGCGTCAGCGCCAGCGACGCAAACCCCCCCGCCGACGTCAGCGACGTGTAAAGCATCGGTTCAAACAACGCGCTCATAACCTCCACTATCGTGCCTCTTCTGCCCTTCTGCTTCGTGTACAGGTCGAAGAACTCAGACAGAATGTGCACTGAGTCCACCACCGCTATCGGCATAAGGAAAATCGGTATCATCGAGCTCATGATGTGCACCGGATACCCCAGCCCGATTAACAGCCCCATCGTCGAAATCACCGAAACTGCCGCCACTATCATCGGCGAGATGACCAGCACCGCCTTCCGGAAAAATATCAGCATCAGAATAAAAATCACCACCATCGCCAGCGGCGCCGAGATCGCCATCTGGATGAACATCTCGACGCCGAACGTATCCTCCGCAACCGGCAGCCCCGTAATGTGATACTCTTCCTCCCCCTTCAATTCCGCCATCTTCTCTTGCAGCCTGCTGTACACCTTATAGCTCAAATCCTTGCTCGTAAGCGGCAGGTACAGGCACATGGCTTTGGCCGTCTTTTCAGAAAAAAGCGTCCCCTTCAGCAAAGGGTTGGACATCGCCTTATCCCTGACCTCCAGCGCCTCAGCCTGCGTGCGCGGCGGCTTCTTCATCAGCCATTCGAATCTCACCTCCCCCGGCCCTCCCTGCCCGATATAGTCAACCGTCGATGGTGCTAACAGGTCGGCTTCAATCACCCCAACCTGCTTATTGAGGCCTTTTTCGTCGGGCCAGCGCAGCGTTTTCGCAAACTCCGTTAGCTCATAAATCTTGCCGAGTGTCTCCACATTAAAAACACCGTTGGCGTCCTCGTTATTGACAATCCCGACCACCACAATGTCGCTTAACGCGAACTGCTTTTTCGTCTGGTTATGAAACACTCTGACCCGCTCATCCTCCGAAAGCATGTTCTCCGGGTCCGTGTCAACCTTTATAAGAGATATTAATGCCCCGGTAACGAGCGCAAAGACGACCATTCCTGTCGTAACTAATTTGTAGTGCCTCACAGAGTAGTCGGTAATCTTTTCCTTAAGATTCATATCGCCGCCCCTCGGCCTCAACCACATATTCACTCTCGACAAATACACCTTCCCGTCGTCCCCTTCCCGTACGCCGAAAGTACACGGCATCATTGTCGAAATATATCGCTCCGTAGTCAAGACGCTCCCGGCATATTCCGGCTATGGTCGGAATATCGCTGCACGGCAATATTACTGTCGATTGCGCCCCGGCTGTGCAGGGATTGCGTTTTTTAAGGCGTGCTGTGAGAAATCCCTAAGAAATGAAGTGCCCGGCAAAGCGGCGCACACGCCGCCCGCCCGGCACAAAAGAAAGGACCCCGCTACATAAGCGAAAAACATTTTTCCGGTGTGAGTTGACTCAAATGAAAATCATAGCCCGAATACGCGCTATGATTTCCGCTTAATTCGGCTCAGTGACTTGCTGAAGCCCCAAGTTCTGCTGACGCTGTCGCCCGGTCGTCCAAAAGGCAAAAAAGCCCGTCCAGACCGGTTACCCTGAACGCGCTCTTGGTAAACTCGCAAACGCTGCACAGAATAAGACGATGCCCGCAATCTATTAACGTTTGACGCAGCTTCAGCAGCTTCGCAAGGCTTGGAGAAGTTATAATATCCACCCCCGAGAAATCAAGTATCACGTCGCAGTCGCCTCTGTCGTTCGTCAGGTCGATTACTGTTTTCAATTCCTCCCCCAATTGCGGTTCCCGCTGCAGCTCGGCAAGGATAACGTCTTCCGACCAGTTTTGTACACTCATCTTCAACCTCCCGTTCCTATACTTAACGAACTTCGAACGAGCTTGTCATATTGTATCGGCACAAATTCGGCCTGCCCTAAGTGAAAAACAGGCCAAAATCTGGGCCATCTCGCAATATCGACCTATAAAAAGCCTGCTCATGCCTCGTTACCATCAAAATCTTGTCCTGACCTAAAGGCACGGCCCAACTACCCCCCGCCTCCTCAGGCAATATACTCCTTTCGTGCCTCCGCTATGAATCTCACCATATCGTCCGCCTGGTTTTGAATCTCAGGGTCCGAGTTGGTTACTCTTGCATTCCATTTCCTGTACTCTTTATTCAAATGCCGCCGTGTCTCGTCCTTACTCATGTCCGATTTGACCCCGAGAATAATCTCCGCATCTTTGACTTCGTGCATGCTCGACGGAAGAATCTTCTCCATCATTCTGCGAAACCGCTCCATGTCAACTTCCAGCCACTCGGCCAGCTTCTTCAGGAGACTTACCTCTTCCACTGTGGCCGTCCCATTCGCTCGCGCCACACGCAGGCAAAGGTCCAGAATATCGTACCGTTCCCCAACCGGCACAATTTCTACAACTTCTCTGCAAATTCTGCAACAGTCCACGTGATTGCCTTCACGGAAAAAACCGACGGTCTTTTCCAGCGCCTTTTCCAGTCTCTCTCTGACTTTATCCGACACCTTACAGGTATCGATATTCCCTCTCGCCCAGTTCTTTATTAGGTCAACCTCGCAATCATACATCTTGTTGTCCGCCGCACTGACCGCAAATGCCAGCGCCACTGCCAGCGTCCTGGCTCGCTGGACATTCTCTTGCAGGTCCATATAGCCCAAGACGCTGTTCTCGTAAGCAAAACAGCATTCGGCAAAAGCAAACCTGTCGCCGCTTTCACAGTTGTGTATGCAAATCCTGAATCGCAGCTTTCTTGTTCCTTTCCGGGGTAATCTGAGCCAGTCAATATTTATAATGCCCACCGCGACCCAGTCTGACAACGTCATATCCGCGCTCGGAATCCTCCCAAGGTCCGAATTGTAGCAAAAAACCTCCGAATTCCCCGTTTGCCACTGCTTCAACCGGCTGTATACCGCTTGGGCATTTGCAGCGCCCTCTGTTACGTCCTCGATTGAAACGCTTGCCCCAGCATGGTTCGCGCCCTTCGGGGCGTGAATCGAGCCGCAAATCTCCACACTGAAGGCATCATGATAAGTACTGCCCTTTTGCTGCCTCGTGCTCCGAACACGACAGTTAAGAACTCTCAAATCGGGCAGTGAAAATGCACGCAGACATTGCTCGAATTCCGTCTTGCGCAAAAATCGCGACTCCAACTCCCGGACCAGCCAAAAAACTCCCCCCGCCGCCCATTTCAGAACCACCGCCAAACCTGGAATCGCAGATTCGCCCATCTGAGCACCTTGCCGACAGCACTACTCAACCTTTACCGACTCCATTTCCTCCGTCTTTTGCTTTATATCGCTCTGTGACATCTGCCCCTTGTCGTCCAGGCAGAAATCAACCTCGAGCACCCTGCCCGACTCAAGGTCCTCGAATTTGCAGTGCATTCTTTGGTTCATATCGTAGCTGTATGTTACCTTGATGGGGCAGTTTGCCGCCCGACCGGGCGGAAGCTTGAACCTGTGCTTCGCAATCCGGTTGACGTACTTGACGTCCGTATCTTCCCCCTGTGTTATATTTACTTCCACCTCGGTTTGTCCTTCCGACATTGTATAGAACATCTGTGTGCTTTCGCAGGGCAGCGGCGTGTTCTTCTTCAAAATGATTCGATTCTCAACCACACGCCGGCCCGTCTCCTTGTCGATAGGCGCGCAAATCGTCCCGTAACTGTGATTGCACACGTCCGTAAGCTGAACGTCCCGCAGCCCGCTTGAAATCCCAGGCGGCACTTCTTCCGGCTTCTCTCTCAGCATCGTCAGTCCCGCGTGCAAAGCCGCCCCCAGCGCCACACATTCGTCCACGTTAACCGTGTTCTCGGGCGGGAACCCGAACATCTTCTCCAGGTTCCTCTGCACCAGTGGAATTCGCGTGCTGCCGCCTACCAGCAGTACCTTGTTAATGTCCGATGGTTTCAGCCGCGCCTCTTCGAGCGCGACCTCTATCAGTATGTCCGTGCGGGCTATCAGCGAGGAAATCGCCTCCTCCAGCATCTCACGCGTAATTTCCACCTTCAGGTTCCCCGCCGGCCCGTACAGCAGCTTCTTGGCGGCCTGACGCCTCGACAGCGTCTTTTTGATATCCTCCGCCTCATCCTCATATTTCGCTCTGTCCTCGTTCGAATTAATCAGCTCCCCCCCGAACTTGTCTCGGTAGCTCTTTTCCAGAATCTCCAGTACTTTTATGTCGAAGTCGATACCACCCAGCGCATGGTCGCCCTGCGAGCATATAATATCCATCTGATGCCCTTTTACATCCATTATCGTCACGTCGAACGTCCCTCCGCCAAGGTCGTATACCAGAACCTTTCCGCAAACCTCCCGCGTGGTGGCGTAGTACAGGGCCGCCGCGACGGGCTCATTGACGATTCCAATAACGTTTAGCCCCGCCATCGTCCCCGCGTCCATCGTCGCTTTCCGCCGAATTTCGTCGAAGTGCGCCGGAACCGAAACAACCGCGTCCCGAATCTCGCCGTGCTCCCCTGAGGCGTCCTGTTTCAGCTTCTTCAGAATCAGGCTGGACAGCTCCTCAGGCGTCCAGTCCTTCCCGTCGACGTTCTTGCGATAACTGCTGTCGCCCATGTGCCGCTTTATCCATCGAACGGACCTCTCCGCATTTACGTACCGCGAATTAAGCGCCTCGATACCCACGCGAATCGTATGCGAGCTCTCTTCATCGAAGTAAATCGCCGAGGGCGTCAGCCTCTCACCGTCGGCGTTGGCGACTATCTCCGGCTTGCCTATCGCGTTCAGTATCGCCAACGACGAAAATGTCGTGCCAAGATCTATACCTGCTATATTTGCCATGTTATGCTCCCTGTCTAATCTTACACCCGCAAAAAATCGGGTCTCTCTAACCAACCTGACCAAACAGCTTCACTTGTGCCGGCCGAACAACCTTCACATTCTCTTCATCAATAAGATAATGATAACCTGGTCTGACGACCTTCGCTATTTTCCCCGCCAGTGTCGCGTCGCTGCACTCTTCTTTGTCTTTAACAGCTTCCACGCTCTTTTCCTGCCCGCGATAATCGCTGTTTATCTCCGGCTTGAATTGCTCCACCCCGTTAGACTCCAGCGCAAACACAAGTTCATCCTTTATTTCTTCGAGGCTCGTCGTATCAATATTCTCCCTCGACAGCTTCTCTATGCGGTTTTCAAGGTTGTCAATACATCGTATAAGCCTGAGGCAGAAATTCCTGATTATGTTCCAGTCATAGCCATCCTGCAGTTTTTTCACCCTTTCCTGCTGGTGGGCTGCGTATTCCCTGATGGCTGAAACCTGCTGCGCCAGCTCTTTGATGCTCGCTTCCACCGGCTTTGAATGTTCAATCGCGGCTTGCTGAACGCTTTGCGTCATCTGACGGAATTCCTCAAACTGCTTTTCCAGATTCTCACCCTGAGCTTTCAGCGTCTCTTCCAGCCGTCCTGAGTTTTCGTCGGAACTCGCTGCACCCCCACGCGAGCATAAATCCCCAAGGTCAACCTTCAATGGCTCTTCAACCTCAACCGAGTCCGCATCGGCAAGCAGCACCGCCATTCTCTCCTCTCCCGAAGCCGATGCGTCCGTTTTGCCGCTCATCACGCCAGTCCCCACTGACTCTTCTGACTCGCAGCCGCCTTTCCCAACATCGCCTTCTTCGACCCCGACTTGCTCGCCTTCGCTTCCGGCGCCCCCTTCCGCATTCTGCCAACCCGACTTCTTGAGCACCTTCGAATATTTCATAATCTTGCCTTGCTCATAATCCCCGTCTCTTTGCTGCCCCGAACGGTTCTGGTTTTCTATTGCCTTGGCCGCAGCCCTAACTTGCTCCTCCTTTGCGGCCCTTGCTTTCGCTTCCGCCTCCACCCTCAGCCTTTCTTGCTCTTCCATTCTCGCCTTCTCGGCAGCTTCGCCTCTCGCTATCCTTTCCGCCCTGGCCCTTGCCTTCGCTTCGGCTTTCGCTTTTTTCTTCGCTACAGCCAGCGCCCTTTTTTCGGCCTTGGCCTTCGCTTTGGCCTCGGCTCTTACCTTCCTTGCGGCCTCGACCTCGGCTCGCTTCTGAGCCTTCGCTTCGGCTTTCGACCTTTTGCTCGCTGCAGCCAGCTCCCTCTTTTCGGCCTTGGCCTTCGCTTTGGCCTCGGCCCTTGCCTTCTTTGCCGCCTCCGCCTCTGCTTGCTTTTCAGCCTTGGCCTTTGCTCTTCTTCTCGCCTCGGCCTTGGCTTTCGCCGCCGCCCTCGCCTTTTTTGCCGCCTTTGCTTTTGCCTCTTTCTTTGCCTGGGCCGTCTTTTCAGCTTCTGGCTCTGCTGTCTCCTCCGCCTCAGTTTCTTCTTCCTCCTCGGCCTTTGCTCGCCGTTTTGCCTTACCCTTTTCACCGGCTTGGCTCTGCTTTGTTGTTTTGCTCTTGAGGCCTCCCAGGACTGCACCGCAAAGCCCTGCCATCCGTTTGCAGCCCGCCATAAGCAGCCGCGCCGTCCCCAACAGCAGCGACCAGCCTAAAATCGCGCCCCCCGTCAGCGCAAGCGGGCCAGAGACCGAAAGAATCAGCTCTCTTTTTTCCGCCCTCCTTCTGTACCTGTCTAAATCCTGCTGGCTCTTCTCCTCCAGCGAAATTCCGTCGAAGTATCGCTTGTCAAGTTTGTCGCCGAACGCTTCGTCCAGCTTGTTTAGGTCCGCTTTGCGGCTTTCACGCTTCTGCTCCTGCTGCCGCCTTTCGTTCCTTTCCTGAACAGTTACCCAGCCAAACGCACCGGCGCCGACAGCGAATAATATCAAACCTACAATAGCGCTTCTCTTGTACATGCTCTCCAATCTCAAAACCGTCGCCTCGTCCCGGCAAAAAATACGGCGCGGCGCCCTTATCGGAACCTGCCGTATCTTTCACAAACAAAGTCCCATAAGGCAGCCCTGCGCTAACGACCCCTCACAAGCTTGAAAAACCCTACAAATAAAATATAAAAAATAACGCCACCCCCTCAAATCGCCCTAAGCGCTCAAACCCGCCATTTTTTTTGTTCCCGATAGCGCCTTATCTCCGGCTGCCGACCGAGGTTATTGTTACCAGATTTTTATCGGAGTTCTTCAACCGCGGCTTTGCTGTTTTAATTTAGATTTTTCCTTTTTTTATCCCCCCAAACCACGAAAAAACGACCCTTGACAAAAAGCAATTCCCCAACTAAGCTGACGCCGTATTTTGGTGCCTTCCAGCAGATATGCAGAAGTCTCACCAAAAAGGCCGTGCAGGAAACAGAACCGGCCCGGTTCGGGCCGCGTAACTCGGGAGTCCGACTTACAATGCTCGCCGTACTGTTTGGTCAGGGTGAAGTGCTGGTGATTGTTATTATCACCGCTATCGTAGTCTTTCTGGTCATACGCGGCCGAGGTCGAAAACGCAGGTCCTAATCCGAACCCTCTCCCTCATCCCCACCCGATTCAACCAGCTTCCTCCAGCGTCCGATATCCCCGTATTCATCATCTCAGCCATTAATCATTCATCAATCCATCCTACCTGACAGACCTACTGCACAGGACGAACCACCCTTAAAATCTCAATCCCCCCTCCGCCCGCTTTCTGCAACCTTAGCTCCCGCTCAGGCTGATGGGAGTCTCAGGCAGTTTGGTCAGCCGGATGTTCTTTACCGCCGCCGCCGTCCGCCAGCAAGCGATGCCCAGAGGTTTGGAGTCTTCGACTTCGATGCGGACGTCGAGCTTTTTGCCCCTCGTTTCCAGGTCGACATACTGCCTGTCGTCGATCCAGCACTGAATTTTACCCCCGCTGACACGCACCCGGATGTGATACCAGCGCTTGTTGTCAAAATATGCCTTTTCCGTGGTCTCATTATCGGAGGCATCATAGTAATCGATGCTCGAAATACCGCACACCGAACCGCCCCAGCCCCCTACTATGAACGTTACGCAGGAATCGCCCACCGGAAACGTCAAGCCGCAGAAAAAGTCGTCTCCATCCACCCGCATCGCGTCAAGATTGATTTCATAATTCGTACGGAGCACCGCACCGCCCCAGGTCACGCCGGTCAGGCTGTTGCCGGTCTCCAGCATAATGCTTTCATCCCTGACATAGACCCTCCCCGCGTCGCCGAAATCCGTAATCTTCCATTGCCCCAGATCCTTGCCGTCAAACAGACTGACTTCGCCCGCCGCCATGTTTTCAATGATTTGCGGCTCTTCCCGCTTCACCGGCTGCATATCCTTCTTCGGCTGCTTCTTGTCTTGCTCCTCTATTTGCCGGCCAAAATCCGCTTCCGGCCCCCTTGCCATATCCCTCGATGAATCGCAGGAAGCTGCAAAACAAATACCGAGACATAAAATGAACACTCGAACGCCCATCGCCGGCGCCTCCAATTGTCCTTTAACCGAGATTTCCCTGTGAGTCGGTCTTCTGTTGATATTGGTACAGCTCTTTGCCATAACATTGCTCTGAAACTTCCCGGATACACGCCCTGACAACCCGGCTGCTCCTTCCGGTTGCCATAAGCTATCAAATCCCTCTCCATATCCCAACTATTTTCCGTCGCTTCGTCTTGCTCCTACCCCCTCTACCTGACGCCTTTGATTGTCCTCGGAAGAACCCCAAAAAAAAGCAGGACGGATCCAGTTCATCCGTCCTGCCTCGTTGTTGCGGTTCTTCCTGAAATTATCTGGCTTCGGCAAGCTGCGTGGAAGGAATGTCCATTATTTCAGCCGCTTTGAACTCCGTGCTGCCATTCTTGAACATGGCAAGTTTGGCAGACCAGTTTACCATAGAAGCAGTCTGAAGCTCTGCCTGTCTTTTCCGCAGTTCAGCCAGTTTTTGATTGGACTCTTCACGGGCCGCGATCGCCTGGGCCAGTGCACTGGCTAAATCGGTGCGTTTTATGGCGATCACATTTTGCTCATCCGCCTTTTCGATTGTACGTTCGGCCTCGACTTGCTGTATCCGCGCGCTGAACCTGGCCTTTACTGCATCAAGATAGACCTGTGCCGAATCACGTTTTGCAGAGTTGGCCGCCAGAATAATATTCATGTCCGCTTGCGCAGTCGCATTCTTGGCGTCAATGCTGGCATTTCCGCACGTCTTGGTTGCGCTTGCGTCTGCTATCATTCGGTCACAGGCGGCTTCGCCACGCAGGCTCTGGCTTAGTGCCAGTTCTTTGTCACGCTCTGTCTGCGCCTTCATTATCGCGTGTTCCATTGCAAATTGTGCGTTAATCCGGCTGACTTCCGCGTCCGTTTTTTGCTGCAGAACCGTCGCCTGAGTCAATGCCTGCTGGTAATCGGCTTGTGCGATTCTTTCCGCCGATTGAACTGAATTGTCAACCTTCGACAGTTCCGCATCAAGATATCTCCGCGCCGAATCAACCTGCGCGTCAATCTGCAGTGCCAGCGCTTCCTGCGAATTAGTCACACTTTGGCCTTCTGTCATCAGTTTCGAATACTGGGCCTCGCCCCGCTGTCGTACCGCCCAAAGTTTGACGTTTAATTCTTTAACATCATTGTCGCCGCTCTTGATCACGGCTTCTGCTTCCGCAAGAAGTTGTTCCGCGCGTGCGTTTGTTATCTGCTCCAGCGCGTTCGCCTGACTCCGGTAATCCAGGGCCTCAGCTTCTTTTTCCTTGCGGAACGATTCAGCCTGAACAACCTGCTGGCGGTATTTTGATTCCACGACGTCCATCTCCTTTTCGGTCTTGGTCTCAATCTCGCTGAACCGTGCGCGAGCCTGCGCTTCAAGCGCATCGGCAATCGCCAGCTGTTCCGATACAATCGCATCTTGCTGTGTCTTTACCGCAAGGGTATTTGCTTCCGCTTCGGCGAATGTCGCATTTGCAACCATTTCCCACGCGTCGGCTTGCGCCCTGATTCTCATAACCTCCGCAAAGCTTGTCCGATACTCTGCGATGTGGTTCGGTTCTATCCTGGCTGCGACAGCCTCCACCTGAGGAACATCCGGCACCTTGTGCAGTTCTTCTGTCTGCTGTGGTACGGCAGTGGTGTTCTTGTCCATTTCCACCTTATGGGCCGCCTTCTTGGAAGCAATCTCTGCCAGAACTTCCTGTTTGATTCTCGCCGCTTCCGCTTCGGCTTCCGCGATAATCGCAAGCTTCTGCGCTTCGGCTACAGCTTCCGCATGAAGCGCGGTCTGACGTGCGGCCTCGGCGCGGGCGCCGGCTTCCGCCTTCACGAATTCGGCGCGGGCAACCTGCTCGGCCCTGTCCGAGCTGACTCGCAGCTTCTTGACTTCATTGAGCTCATCGTCGAGTTTGGCTTCAATCTCGGCCATCTGCGATTCGTAGCCCGCCGTTGCGGTCTCCCCATGATAATGAGCGTCCCCGCGCAGACGGTCTATCTCAGCAATGGCCTTTTCCAGGCGAGTAGGCGCATTGGCGGATTTCTCCTGCGCTTTCGCCTGCGCTTCAGCCTTCACAAACGCCGCTTCCGTCAGCTTTAACTGATACTCTCCATTCGCAAGATTCGCCTCGATAGTACCGGCTTTGGCACGAATCTCTTTTACCCGAGCCGCCGAATCCTTCAGGATTGTTTCCCGGCAGACCTTCAGTCTGTCGGCTTCCGATTTCGTCCGAACAGTAGCCGATTTGATTTGTTCCTGAAGTTCGCTTACACCGGCCTGAGTCTGCAGTTGAACCGTGCGAGCCTGCGCCTCAAGTTCCAATACGGTGGCGTCGGCCCGTTCCCGAGTCGCTTTCGACGCTTCCGTCATCTCGAGAATCTTGGCATTGCTTTCCACTTCAATCGCGTTGCGAATCTCTTTGAGCTGTTCAATACGCGCCGTTTCCCGCTCGAACTTTTCCCGTGCGTCAGCGATAATATCGTTGCATTTGCTCTCGCCTTCTTTGGTTAATGACGCTACGATTGTGCCTTTCCGGCCGATCAGAGCCTCAAGCTCCGCTTCTCTTGCTCTGATTTGTGCCATAGCCTTGCTGTATTCCTTGTTGTACTTTTCACGAAGGGCCTCGGCTTCAGAAAGCTTCTTGTTGGCCTGCGCTTCCATCTCCACGCGCTGGGCGCTGAAATCGGCCAGCTGCTTATTCAGTTCCGCACGGGCCTGCAAATCACCTGCATCGGCTGCCTCCAGCGCCGCTTCAACTTTGGAAACGCCGATTTTACCTTCACTCACATACGCAATCGGCAGGTCCGAGTCGTTGGCCAGTGCGGAAAATTCCGAATGAGCTTCCGAAATCTCGATGCGGTCGCTTCCCGGCCCCAGAACCTGACCGTACATGTCAGCGCATCCTGAGACCAGCAGCATGAAAATCAAATGTGCGCCAAGCAAACATCCGACAATCCGCCTCTTTTGCATTTTCATCACCATTTTCTGTCTCCTCACTTATGAATGTAAATGTGGCCCCCATTGCCGTTCAACGAGTCCGCCATCACGTCTTTCGTCATAATGAAAGAACCACTTTAACAGCCGGAGGCGGTTCTCGGGATTCCACCCGGAATTGGATGGCTTATGACCGAAAAACCTACTTTAGAGCCTGGAGAACACGTCGGTATAATCCTGGGGAAAGCGTCCATACGAAACTTATCGGAACACACAGCACGAAAAGGTATGCTGCTCTAATGATTGGCAAAACCAGGTAAAATAAGGAAAAAAACCGCAAAACCATAGAAAACGCAGAAAGCCGGGTACAGCCGCCTGTTCTTTCCTCTTTGACTTTTCATGTCCCCTCCTCCCCTCCCCCTTTCTGTCATTGCGAGGCCGAAGGCCGTGGCAATCTCAACCCTCCCGCCATTGTCATCCCGACCGAAGTCCACCACCCATCGTCATCCCGACCGAGCCCAGCCTCTCCCCGTCATCCCGACCGAGCGCACCCCAACTGTCACCCCGAGCCCAGCCGAGGGGTCTATCAAAAAAAACATTCCCCCCGCCGGACTTGTCCGCCTCAGGCGGATTCCGCACCTTTACACTTTCCACTTTAATCCGCCTGTGGCGGATTAACTTTTTAACTTCCTTTCCCGCCTCCCGTCATCCCGACCGAGCGAAGCGAGTGGAGGGACCTATTAAAAAAAACCGCGACGCCCCGCGTCGCTTCCTCCTCGTAGGGTGGGCTTCAGCCCACCATCATCCCTGTTCCACCTTACTTTTACACTTTACACTTTTATCCGCCTGCGGCGGATTAACCTTCAACCTGCTTTTCCGCCCCCGTGTCATCCCGACCGAGCCCAGCGCCCCCCGTCATCCCGACCGGAGTCCGCCGCAGAGCCTGCCCTGAGCCCGGTCGAACGGGCGCACGAAGCGAAGGGATCTGGCCTCCGAACATAATTAACCTCCATTCCGCAGTTGACGCCGAATCGAAACGCC